>ERZ1026860.13-NODE-13-length-137017-cov-10.736964_pt1 | contig 137017 bp, 101 predicted proteins | sample MGYA00380160_ERZ1026860 | MGnify/ENA primary metagenome ERZ1026860 (study PRJEB33269, sample SAMEA4719796) | human gut metagenome | biome: human-associated habitat; feature: organic feature; material: feces | place: Cameroon | collected 2013-10 ... | reverse complement strand
GATGAATTTTTCAAATATTTGTTGTAATGTTGCACTTGCTTTTTGACTCTGCGTTTGAGAAAAGATGCGGATTATTTTCAGACATCAAGAGATATGGATGCAGTTCTTATTCCAATTTTGGGCGAACCGGACTGTGTTGATGAAGACCCTAATAGCGAGTATGTTAAAGACATGAATCGTACATGGTATAAAGACGGCTATATTGTCTCAGTAATACATATGGGATTTAGTCAGAGCCAAATATATTCGCTTGATATAAAAGGGATAGATGATTCCATACCCGATTTTCGTAAATCCAGATGGGGAGATTCAATGCGAAAGGTAATGAACTTGGAGGGGCAGCCGAACATATATGATTCCGATGATTTGTACGTCTTCAGCAGTTATTTGGCAGGTATGCCATGTGATGTGGTTTATGTCTTTACTGACAATAAGTTGACAATGACAAAATATATGTTTGAGTCCAGACACTCAAATAAGAATGAATATATCAATGACTATAACAGGTTGGTTCGTTTGCTTACAGAAAAATATGGTGAACCGAACTGGAATTCACACGATTGGAATAATTCCTTGTATAAAGACGAACCTGATAGTTATGGATTTGCAATAAGTCTTGGTCACCTTAAGTATAGCGCATCTTGGGATAACGACAAAACAGATGTGTATATGATTCTTTATGGAGAGAACTATGAAATATCACTTGTTATTCAATATACAAGCAAGAAATATGAGCAATTGAGAAAGCAAAAGTCGAAGAGCGAGGTACTTGATTACTTATAGTCAGAACTATGCTTTTGAATGAATGCGGCTGATGTTATTGACGAGGCCTCTCCTTCTAGTGCAAATGCCTATTTCTCAAAAAGGTCGTGCATCGTGACTTCGTTCTGGACGATACTGCTGTATTCGTTGTGACGGAGACCGAAGGTGGTGACCATTACGAGGTGAAGCGTGCGCCTCAATTTTAACTGGGAGCGAAAAGACTCGATTTTGTTTTCCAGCGTTTCACGATATTTTCTCGAAATCGTGAAAGGACCATCCCACCACTTTATTTCGCAGATGTTTATCACCTTGTCCGCCCGTTTGATGATCATATCAATCTGGGCATCCTTTGAGCGCCAAGAGAAAGTTTCTGTGAGCATACCGAATATTCCGAGTTTCTTCTCAATTTGAAGATGATGCTGGATGCACAGCTGTTCGAATGCGATTCCTGCCCAGGTGCTATGCGTCGGAGTTGCGGTCTGATATGCCCAGAAGTCTTTGTCGGAAGTTCCGTATTTCTTAATGAATTTGTAATAAAATAAGGTGTAGAAATCCGTCAGTTGATATATCGTATCATTTTCCTTTTTGCCGAACGCACGATATTTTCGGATGATGTCGCAGCTGTCAAGATCTGACAGAATCGTGCTCAGCCCACCTCCATCAGGGAGTCCTGTCTGTTCAATAATCTCGTTTCTGGTCATGCCATAATTTCGTTTGCTCAGAGTCTCAATGACTTTGAGATACGGCTCGCTGTTGTCAAACAGAGAAGCATAGAGATTCTGAAATTCTCCGTCAAGTTTCCCGTTTCTCTGGAAAAACATCCTATCGACATTCTGCGCGAGGCTAAGCCCCTTGTCAAGAAGGCTCAAGTAATATGGGATTCCTCCCATAATCATATAACATTCAGCGATGTCCTTCTCTTCATAGCGGAAACCTGCCTCAATAAGATAATCCCTGCATTCTGCGAGATTGAACGGGCGGAGGTATATCTTCGATGTCACGCGATTGTGCAGACCTCCCTTGTTTCTTAGGATATTCTTTGTTATCCATGATGTAGCAGAGCCACATACGATAAGCATCAAGTCTTCACGGGTACAGCCCCAATCGTTCCAGAAATGTTCTATTGCAGTGACGAGTTCGCTTCGAGGCGTGTACATCCAGGGTAGTTCGTCAATAAACACTACTTTTTTTTCTATTTTGCCGGAGTTCTCAATCAGAGTCCTTAGGCTGCCGAAAGCCTCATTCCAGTTTTTGGGAATCGGACATAGTGGGGACCCTTGTCGCTTGAGCGCCTCGCCGAAGTTGCGCAGTTGCGTATTCTTGTCCTTTTTTGCCAATCCTGTTACCTTGAATGTAAAATTGTCCTTAAAGAATTGGTTTATGAGGAATGTCTTGCCGACGCGCCTCCTTCCATATACGACAACAAACTCGGGGGAATGAGCCTCATACAGTCTCCGAATCTGTTCCATCTCGCTGTATCGTCCGATTATCTTCATGGCTATAAATAGTTTGTCTGTATTCTTCGCCTGCAAATGTAATGAAAAATATCGACTTTCAGCGCAGTTTAGCAAGATAAACGCTGCGGAAAGTCGATATTTTTTAGACTTTCCGCAGCGTTATGAAAGATAAACCGCGCGGTAAGTCACTTTTTGTCGACTTTCGTAACTAAAAAGTCAGAAAATCATAATCCGGTAAATCCGAAAAATTTCATTAACAAATCGGAGATATGCTCGTCTTTTATGTGGCGCGTCAAAAAAGACACTGATTTTTTTATTATTTTTGAGTATGAAACGAATCATAACTATCTTATTTATCGGATTGGGGCTGCTTATGGCAGGCGCGGCGACTTCTTGTGCGAATGCCGGAGATGCCCCGAAGTCCGAAGTCCAGAAACTTATCAAGGAATTTGACAAGAAAAAAGGCGTTGAATCCGTCAATTTGGGTTCTTTCGCTGTGGCGGTTATCAGAAAGGCGGCGAAGGCGGAAGTCTCGGATGATGACGAGGCTATGACGGCAGTCAGGGCTATGGACAATCTTAAAGGACTTACTTTTGTCGATATGGAAGACAGCAGCAGGGCTGTCAGAGACGAATTTCACCGGAAATTCACGGCACTTATGGGCGAGGAGAGACTTCTGATGAGCGTCAAGGACGACGGCGAGGATGTGCTTTTCTACGGCACGAGTTCTCCTGACGGCAAGACTGTCGAAGACCTGATTATCTATATGCCGTCTGACTGCGACCTTATATGTCTCTGGGGCAGCATATCCACCGAATCACTGGCCGGACTTGCCGATTCGATAAAGGAATGAGTCGAGAGACCTTCATAAACGATTGGCTCCCACTGCGGAACGGGCTTTACAGGGTTGCCTGTAGGCTGCTCGGCTCTGCAGCTGAGGCCGAGGACGCCGTGCAGGACCTCTATCTGAAGCTCTGGAAGACCTCCGGCTCGCTCGACGGGGTGCGGAATCCAAAGGCATATTGCCTGACGTTGCTCAAGAACAGCTGTCTGGATAGGCTAAAGAGCAAGCGGATGAGTGGGCGTTCTTCCATAGACGGGGTGGAGCCCGAACAGCCACCGGAGGACGGACAGATTGCCGCACGGCAGAAAATGCAGGCTGTGCTTGAGGCTGTCGAGAGCCTTCCGGAGCGTGAACGGACAGTCTTGAAAATGAAAATCATTGACGACCTGTCATACGAACAGATACAGAAACGGACCGGCATTCCCTACCTGAGCCTGAGGGTTCTGCTCAGCGGGGCAAGGAAAAAACTGAAGAAAATTGCTGATGAATATGAAAAGGATTGAAGACATTGAGAAACTGACATTGGAGGATTTGGAGCGTCTATCTGACGACGAGAGCGTCGCTGTGCCGAGAAGCCTTGGCGAGAGCATTGAAAACCGGATTCTTGCCTCGGAAATTCTACGTCACGACTCTCCTCGCCCATCTATGCGGCTTTGGAAAAGGATTGTACCTGTCTTTGCTGCTGCAGCGGTCATAGCCGTCGTCGCCATCGGTCTCGGTATTCATCGCTCATCCGTAACTCCGGTCGACACGTTCGACTCCCCGGAAGAGGCCTATGCCCAGGTGGAAAGGACATTCGCAATGATCGGCAGCAAGGTGGGCAAAGGAAAGAGCATTGCCGATGCGGCTCTTCCCCATATGCAGAAGACGTCAAAGCTCATCGGGCATAAACCTTCAACACCACCATCATCTTCCGAAGGAAACATATACTCAGAATAACCGGGCAACTTGGTGGACTAATTGAATTACATAGACATAAATAACGATATTTTTTAAAACAGAGAAACATGAAAAGAATAGCAACAATAATCGCGGCAATGCTCGTGTGCGCCGCATCATTCGCCCAGAGCGGCAAGGATATCTACAACAAGTTTTCGGACAAGCCGAAGGTCAGCGCGGTCTATATCTCCCCGTCGATGTTCCGCCTCATGGATAGGCTTCCTGAAATCGATATGCCGGAAGATGACATAGACATCGCACCGGTTGTCAAGGAACTGAGCGGCATGTACATCATTGACAGCGAGAGCAAAAAGGTTAATGCCGCACTCAAGACCGAGGTTGACAAACTCCTCAAGTCCGGAAAGTTTGAACTTCTGCTTGAGGCCAGAGAGGATGGCGAACTTGTCCGGATTTACACCAGCGGCGACGAACAGACTGTAACCAGTTTCGTGATGACTTCAGTCGAAAAGGACGAATCCGTATTCATCTGCCTCGAAGGACGCATCGGACGTGCCGACCTTGAAAAACTCATCGCCTCGTCGGTGAAATAACATCCTTGAGTTTGGCGGCGAGTTTTTCTGCGAGACTGAGGAACGCTACGGATTCCGGGCCGGTGCCAAGAGCTGCCGGGGTGCCGTTGTCGCCGTCTTCGCGGATGCTCTGGACGAGCGGAATCTGACCGAGGAGGTCGATGCCGTATTTTTCTGCCATTGTCTTGCCTCCGTCCTTTCCGAAAATGTAGTACTTGTTCTGCGGGAGTTCCGCCGGCGTGAACCAGGCCATATTCTCGATAAGACCGAAAATCGGTTTGTTTATGCTGTCGTTGCGGAACATATTGACTCCCTTCTCAACATCGGCGAGTGCCACCGCCTGAGGCGTACTGACTATTACGGCTCCGCTCAGTGGGATGTCGTGGACGAGGCTGATGTGGATGTCGCCCGTTCCCGGGGGCATGTCGATGAGAAGAAAGTCAAGCTCTCCCCAGCGGACCTGCAGAATCATCTGCTTGAGCGCGTTGCATGCCATCGGGCCTCGCCAGATGAGCGCCTGTTCGGGACTTGCGAAATAGCCGATGGACATCCATTTCACGCCGTATTTCTCAATCGGCATAATCACGTCCTTCGGCTGCTCGCCAGGCTCTTCTCCCGGAATTTGGAATGAGCCCGGGACCTCGTTCTCGGTGTCGGTCATCTTCGGAACGGACGGTCCATAGACGTCCGCGTCCGCCAGCCCCACCTTGTAGCCGAGACGTGCGAGGGCTACCGCAAGGTTCACCGCGACGGTGGATTTTCCGACGCCGCCCTTGCCTGAAGCCACACCGATGATGTGTTTCACATTCGCGAGTTCCTCAAAGCCGAGGTCGAGTCCCGGTTTCTTCTTCGGTTTCGGTTCCTCCTTGATGACAGTGATCACTTCTGCTTCTGAGCCCGCCGGGCAGTGGCGTATGATTGCCGCCTTGGTGCTGCCGATGAGATATTCGGCGAGCGGGTCTCGGTGTTTGCTGAAGCCGAGCGTTACGGTTACGCGCACTGCTTCGCCCTCAAGCGGCTCCACGGCAACTTTTTCCACCATTCCCAGTTCAATGATGCTCTTGTCGCCTTTCGCCGGATGCTGCACATCCTTCAGATATTCAAGTATTTCCTGTTCTGTAATCATATTGTAACAACTTAGATTGGTAAAATTGCATAATGTTTTCGATTGCAAGGCTTGCAGGAGGGATAAAACCGCAGCAACCTGATGGTTGTGAGGATTTTAGCACTCCTGCGTAACGCCGCAAGCGTGCCCTTTAGGCGATTTTACCTTATGTCCATTTCGTCTATTAAGTATCCAGCCCCGCCGAACTTATCAACGATGAACAGCACATAGCGTATGTCCACATTTATGCACCTCTGGAGATTCGGTTCGAACATGATGTCGGAACTCATGGACTCCCAGTTTCCGTCAAACGCGAGTCCTATGAGTTCTCCCTTCGCGTTCATAATCGGAGAGCCGGAGTTTCCTCCAGTGATGTCGTTGTTGCTCAAGAAGCAGGTGGCCATGCGTCCGTCCTTCATCGCGTACTGTCCGAAGTCCTGAGCATAATAGAGATACTTCAAATCCGCCGGCACTACGAACTCCCAGTTGTCCGGATCTTCCTTCTCCATCACTCCCGAGAGTGTTGTATAGTACTTATACTCAACGGCATCTGCAGGTGAGTATCCCATCACATTGCCGTAGGTAAGCCTCATCGTGAAGTTCGCGTCAGGGTAGGACGGCTCTCCCTTTTTCCATTCCAGACGGCCTGCGGTGTAGGCTTTCTTGCCTTCGGCAATCTGTGCGCGCGACTTGCTCAGTTCGTTGTTGTTTTGGAAATATTTCAGCACAAACTCCTGATAGAGTTTGAATGCAGGGTCCTCGCGAAGGGAAAGGATGCCGTTTTCCGATGCTGCGGCCTTCCTGATGGCCTCCACTGCCTTTTCCTCGGATGTGAATGCGCTCTGCGTGAAAAGTGTATCGACATATCCCTTGAGACGTTCTTCGTTGAAGTCGGAGATAATCCAGTTTTCCTTGTCCACTCTCTGGTGGTAGAGACGCAGAAGGGCCTCGGTTATTTTCCTGTCTGTCGGGAGAGAGTAGTCCTTGTAGAACTCGTCCATCTGGTCCATTGCCTCTCCGAGCGCGAGAGTGCTGTCTGAAGTCTCCTTCATTGTCGAGAAGTATGCGGCGAAAGCCGATGCGGCAATGTTGCTGATTTCACTGCGGTAGACGGTCTCCATAAGCCAAGTGGACAGCAGGTTCGCATCCCTTGCCGCGCCAACCGCAGACGCAATCTCATCAAGCGACTTCCCATATTTTTCCGTGCGCCCGCCATCTGCAGCAACCCACTCGCGGAACGCATCTTCTTCTGTCATAGTCCTTCCAATGACGTTCAGTTTGTCGAAAGCGAGTTTCATTCCTTTCCATTTCTTCCAGCCGTTCGATGAGCTGCTGTACTTGCTCGCATACTGAATCTTCACCTTCGGATCCGCGAGCATATCCTCCATCATGAGGTCCTGACGCAGAGTTCTTGCCTCGATGCGGATGTCGTTCTCTGCAAGCATCTCTTTCAACTCATCTGAGGTGGCAAAGCGGTTCGTGCGTCCCGGGTAGCCCATAATCATCGTGAAGTCGCCTTCTTTCACGCCCTTGAGCGAGATTTTCAGGTGGTTCTTCGGTTTGAGCGGAACGTTCTCGACACTATAGTCCGCAGGCTCGTTGTCCGCTCCGGCATAGACACGGAACATCGAAAAGTCGCAGGTGTGACGCGGCCACATCCAGTTGTCGGTGTCGGCCCCGAACTTTCCGATTGAGGAAGGCGGTGCTCCGACAAAACGGACGTCGCGGTAAACCTTGTAAGCGATGAGGTAGAAGAGGTTTTCGTTGTAATATGGGACAACCGTTGAGGTGCAGTGCGCGTGTTCCTTGTCGGATGATTTCACCAGTTCCTCCTTCTTGTCGGCCACGGCCTTGGCAACGAGAGCGTCAACGTTCGCGCTGTCTCTGTAGGTCTCGCGTGCCTGAGCCTCTGTCGTCGAGATGATGTCCGTAACGTCTGTCACAGACTCAAGAAACTTGACAGTCAGCCCCTCGCATGGAAGCTCCTCGTTGCGGTTCATTGCCCAGAACCCGTCCTGAAGGTAGTTGTGTTCCACGCTGCTGAGTGCCTGAATGTTAGAGTATCCGCAGTGGTGGTTCGTTACAAGCAGTCCTTCGTCGGAGATGATTTCTCCGGTGCAACCGCCCCCGAACTGTACGATTGCGTCTTTAAGAGAAACTCCGTCTGCGTTATAAATCTGCTTTGGAGACAATTTGCAGCCGTGTTTCTTCATGTCCTTTGCATTCATCTTTTCGAGCAGCGGCAGTAGCCACATGCCCTCGTCCGCCGTCGCCGTAAGTGCGGACCCCATCATAACGGCCAACGCCGCAAAGGCCGAAATAAAATACTTTTTCATATTATCCATTTTTAATTATTCAAAACCAAGAGGTAACAGTTCCGTCAAAATAATGTGTTTCCCAGTTCCCTGACGTGAAAACTCTTACGATGATACGGAGTATATCCATATTTTCGTATCGCCTCAATATGCTCGTGCGTAGGATAACCCATATTCCGTTCCCACCCATATTGGGGATATTCATTCGCAATCCTGCGCATATATTCGTCCCTCCATGTCTTCGCCAGAACCGACGCTGCCGCAATCGACGCGAAACGTCCGTCTCCCTTCACGAAAGTCCGCCATTTCATGTCTCTCCACAAAGGAACATATTCCTTCAGAGTCCCGCCCTCAAATGGGGTTTCAAGCGCGGCTTCCGGAAGCCTGTCAATAGGACGGAACTTGTTGCCGTCAATAATCAGTGACTCAGGACGCTGATCCAGCCGGACCGTTGCACGCCACATCCCGACAATCGACGCATTCAGAATGTTGATTCTGTCAATCTCCTCAGCACTGACACATTCAACTGCCCAAGCGACAGCCTCCTTCTCGATAATCGGGCGCAACTCGTCTCGCTCCCTCTCGCTCATCTGCTTCGAGTCGTTGAGCAAAGAATGGCTGAAATCCGGCGGAAGAATCACAGACGCAGCAAAGACCGGCCCGGCAAGCGGTCCTCTTCCCGCCTCGTCACAACCGGCCTCAATCACATTCTCGTCCGCCCTCACGGGCAAGCATTTATTGTTCACTGAAAGTGGATTTTAAATGCAATTCATCCAACTGCACCTGATCAATCTGCGACGGCGAATCAATCATCACATCACGTCCCTGATTGTTCTTCGGGAATGCGATGTAGTCGCGGATTGTCTCCTGGCCGCCGAAAAGTGCACACACACGGTCGAAACCGAATGCGAGGCCTCCGTGAGGCGGTGCTCCGAACTTGAAGGCGTTGATGATGAAGCCGAACTTGTAGTCCGCGTCCTCTTTGCTTATGCCGAGAACCTCGAACATCCTCTCCTGAACATCAGCCTCGTGGATACGGATTGAACCGCCACCGAGTTCTGTACCGTTGAGGACAAAGTCGTATGCGTTTGCGCAGACCTTTTCAAGGTCTTCTTTCTTGTTGCTGTAGAACCAGTCGAGATGTTCCGGCTTCGGTGCGGTGAACGGATGGTGCATCGCATAGAAGCGGTTGGTCTCGTCGTCCCATTCGAGGAGTGGGAAATCCACCACCCAAAGCGGTGCGAAATTGTGCGGGTCGCGAAGACCGAGCCTGTTGCCCATCTCTATACGCAGTACTCCGAGCTGTGTCTGTGTCTTTCTCTTCGGGCCGCAGAGCACGAGAATGAGGTCTCCGGTCTCGGCTTTGAGCCTTTCTGCGATGCCTTTCAAGTCATCGGCAGTGAAGAACTTGTCGATAGAAGACTTGAGCGTTCCGTCGGCGTTGAGTTTGATGTAGACAAGTCCCTTCGCACCCACCTGAGGCCTTTTGACCCACTCGGTGAGTTCGTCGAGCTGCTTGCGGGTGTATTCCGCGCATCCCTTCACCGCAATCGCTCCTACATACTCCACGCTGTCGAACACAGAGAAGTCGTGTCCCTTCGCGAGGTCAGTGATTTCGTGGAGTTTCATGTCGTAGCGGATGTCCGGCTTGTCGGAGCCATAGTTGTCCATCGCGTCGTACCAGCTCATCCGTGGAATCGGATTCGGGATGGTCACGTCAAGAACGTTCTTGAAAAGCGTCCTCATCATTCCTTCGAAGGTGTTGAGCACGTCTTCCTGTTCCACAAACGACATCTCGCAGTCAATCTGCGTAAACTCCGGCTGACGGTCGGCCCTGAGGTCCTCGTCGCGGAAGCAGCGCACAATCTGGAAATAGCGGTCGTAGCCGGCAACCATCAGAAGCTGCTTGAAGGTCTGTGGAGACTGCGGTAGCGCGTAGAACTGTCCAGGATTCATTCGTGAAGGCACCACGAAGTCGCGTGCGCCCTCAGGAGTGGATTTTATGAGATACGGAGTCTCGATTTCGAGGAAATTCTGCGCGTCCAGATAGTTACGGACCTCGTGTGCAATCCTGTGGCGGAGTTCGAGAGCCTTGCGGAGTGGGTTGCGGCGAAGGTCGAGATAGCGGTATTTAGCGCGAAGTTCCTCGCCGCCGTCGCTGACGTCCTCAATTGTGAAAGGAGGGGTCTGTGCCTTGTTAAGCACCTTGATTTCAGAGAGTTCAATCTCAATGTCGCCCGTCGGCATCTTAGAGTTTTTGCTCGCCCTCTCGACAACCTTTCCGGTAGCCTGAATCACATATTCGCGTCCGAGCGAGCCGGCGGTCTGCGTAAGTTCCTCTCCGGCGGTTGCGTCAACCACCAGCTGTGTGATGCCATATCTGTCACGGAGATCGATGAAAGTCATCCCCCCGAGCTTACGGCATTTCTGCACCCATCCGGCCAACGTCACCGTCTTTCCAGCATCGGCAAGCCTCAGCTCACCGCAAGTCTTTGTTCTATACATATTTTATAGATTTATATATTTTCAACTAATCCTCAAAAAACTGAAGCAAATCAAGTTCGATCATTCCCCGATGCTTCATAACACCAAAAATCCCACAAAATTAATAAATATTATCTTTCGTGGGATTAATAATTCATTGAAATATGTTGCGATGAAAGGTATTTCAGCATCTTGTGCCTCTATGCCGGCATCAAGGAGCTTTAACAACCATTCATTTTTATTCCGCTCCGGCCTGGTGGATTCGGATAGTCTTTCCGGTGAGTGGCGTTATCACATGAACCTTCAGGTATCGTGATTTCCCAGAGTCATTCTTCTCTGCGTCGAATTTTATCAACTTCGAACCATCTGTCTCAGTCACGGTTCCCTTCAACCATCTGCATTCGATTGCTATACATTGGTGATTTTCGTCATACACTCGTTTAATATCATCTTTTTGTATGATATTGTTGTCCATATCCCTAACCGTCTCAAATGATACTTCAAAGTTGCTCTCTATTACAATTGTACCACCATCCGCAGGGAAATAGATTTCATCCTGAGAGAGTTTTATCATATCATTTGGACCCGGTCCTTTGGCGCAGGAGAGTAGAGTCAAAAGACATGTCACGATTGTTATCATTTGTATGATAACTCGATAAACTCGATTCTTCATAAACTTAATGGACCATATATGTTATTATACTAAAATCCCAGTCGTAGTCTTTTTTAGCCATACCATCACTTGTCGTGCCGGGATCTTCTGCTGCGACATATTCTCTGGCGTCAACATGATTTGATGGAGTAAGTACGGGAGTGAGACGCTTTCGTGTCAATGGCTAAATAGATGCAAATAAAATGATTATGTTGCATCTGTTTATAGTCCTGTGGTCCACATCTGCTTCAGGAAATCAAATAAACAGATGCACTCTATATTGCCAATGCGACGGTTTATCGGGTCGAGGCTTACTATTATAGAGCGACATCCCGGGTACTCTTCTGCAAATGCCTTGAGTCCTTTTAAATGTCGCGGCAACACTTCTTCAACAGACTTGATTTCTATGGCCACACGAGCATCCCCGATAACAGCGTCAACCTCCATACCCGTGTATGTACGCCAATATGACAGACGCTCGTCGCTGTCTTTGTACGACAACCAAGCCCGCAGTTCTTGAATGACAAAGTGTTCAAATGCGTGCCCGTAATCTGTCGTGCCGCGTGTCAATTCTTTGCGGTGAAGCAAGTGATTGACAACTCCTATGTCGAAATAATAAAATCTCGGAGCCTGTACTAATCTGCGCTTGATGACCTTGTTGTAAGCCGGCACTTTGAATCCGATGAGTGTGTCTTCAAGAATCTCGAAATAACTCGCTACGGTGTTGGCACTCACTCCGCAGTCTTGAGCGATGTTGTTGTTATTCAAAATCTCACCGTTTGTAAGTGCCGCGACTTCGAGAAATCGTTGGAAGGAACTCAGATTACGCACGAGCGCTTCCTCTTTTATCTCTTCCTTCATATACACATCAATATATGCGGAAAGTCTCCGTTCAGGATTTTTTGCAAGGTAGTGTGCCGGCAGCATTCCGTGTGTCAGAGCTTTTGTCAAATCAAAGTCGGGGATTTCTGCGCTGACGAGAGGAAAAAGGTGGACCGGATAGGCTCTACCTCCAAGTGTGTTATATCCTTTCCGTTTTAGTTTGCGAGCACTTGAACCGCAAAGAATGAACACGAGCTCTTTTTCTGAAATCAACCGATGGACTTCATTTAGAAGTTCGGGAACTTCCGGGATTTCATCAATAATAATCAGCGTTCCTTTTTCCTTGTCATAGAGCATTTCATAGAGCAATGACGGCTTTCGTGAGAAACGGGACTTGAGCTCCGTGTTCAACAGGTCAATGTATATGCTACCCGGGAACTTGTTACGAAGAAATGTGCTTTTTCCTGTCTGGCGTGCGCCGAACAAGAAAATACTATCTTCCGGATGACTGTCAATTGGGCATAATCGGTCAAACATATCTGATTGTTTTTATTGAATATTCTCAGTAGTGTTGAGGAAAATGATGTGTTTTTCTCAGTAGCGTTGAGGATAATACAGGAATTTTCTCAATTGCAAATATAATGAAAATGTGAGAGAATCCACAAAATGACCGAAAATCTATTACCTGATGGCTATGAGAACAGCTTTGTCAGGGCGATAAAATCCTCAACGCTGAGGCGTTCGGGACGGAGTTCGAAAACAGGGTTGGAGAGGAATTCGGCGCTTTGCTCCGGAGTCCAAGCTTCGCGGGCTGCCTTGTCGGCTATGAGCGGTTTGAGACTGTTGCGCAAGGTCTTGCGGCGCTGGTTGAAACCGGTTTTGACTATGGTCTTGAAGAGTTTCTCGTCGCAACCGAGTTCTGTGCGGGAATTGCGCCTCAGACGGATTACGGCAGATTTGACCTTCGGCGGAGGATTGAATGCCCCCTCGCCAACCGTGAAAAGGTATTCGATGTCGTACCAGGCCTGGAGAAGCACCGAAAGGATGCCGTAGGTTTTGCTGCCCGGTTGCTCGGCTATGCGCTCCGCCACCTCCTTCTGAATCATACAAACCACCTGTGGGATGCTGTCCTTATGGTCGATGATGCGGAAGAAAATTTGTGAGGAGATGTTGTAGGGGAAGTTTCCTATGACCGCAAATGTGCCGGGAAAGAAATAGGATAGGTTCATTTTCAGGAAGTCCCCCTCTATCACCCTCCCGGAAGCCTTCGGAAAATGCGTGAGCAAGTAATCTACCGACTCTCGGTCAATCTCAATCATCCTAAGGTCAATATCCTCGCGTTCAAGCAGATACTGGCTCAGCACTCCCATTCCAGGCCCGATTTCCAGCACCGGCATAGCCGCAGCGATATTGCCGACAGTAACGGTGCCCGACTCAGGAACTGCCCCGCCTACGCCATCCACAACAAGAGCGTCCGCAATCTTCTGCGCGACGCTCAAGTCTGTGAGAAAGTGCTGGCCCAGTGCCTTCTTCGGTCGTACCAAGTCACTTCTGTGTTCAAAATTCCTCTTCATTATCAATGAGTTGTCAGTAATCTGACTCAGTTCTTCATAAGAAACACCGTCATGGCTGCGATAGGCTTTAGTAATCGTTAAAAAATAACTTGAACAATTTGCATATCTTTATGGTCTATATTTATTTTCTCATCAGTCGTGTACCTCCAGTACACTCCTTCTTCCAAAAGAAATCTATCCTCATAAATCTGATACAAATTTAGTTCAACTTATTTTTTAACGCTTACTTATAAAGACGTGAGGCAAGAGACACGACGCGATTTTTTCATGAGCGGAGTGCTCCTGCCTCACGGCATAAAGCCGTTGGTATCTGAAATTATTCCTGAAAATATTTTGAAAGCTCCTCTTCAATGCCCTCACCCCTCAAATCTCTCTTAAGAATGGTGCCGTCAGGACCGAAAAGCATAATCTGAGGAATACCGCTGATTCCGTAAAGCTCGGTCGGGATATGTTGCGCATTGATGATTTGATTCCAAACCACACCGTGCTCCGCAGCTGCCGCCTTAGTGTCTTCAGGTCTGTCCCAAACTGCTACAGACAAAACCACCAATCCTTTAGGGCCGTAAGTCTCGTAAGCCTTGCGAATGTTAGGAATCTCCATTTTACAAGGGCCGCACCAGCTTGCCCAGAAATCTACAAGAACATATTGTCCTTTCCCCACAAAATCAGAGAAAGAAACAGTCTTTCCGTCAGAATCTTCAATCGTGAAGTCAGTGAACATCTTGCCCTCTTCGGTGAGCAGTCCCTTCTGCGCAGCCTCGACCATCTTCACAACGTTCTCGTTCATCTGAAGGGAGTCGGCAAGCTGAGCCGCATAGTCAATCACCTCCTGATTGGTGATCTCCGGAAATATGTTCTGGAGAGCCATAACGGCAATCCTGTTGCTCTTGTTCTTATCGAAAGCCACCTTGTTGAGGTCGACGTACTTCTTGTGAGTCTCCTCATAAAGCGGCTCAATCTTCTCGTTCTTTTGCTCGTCCGTGAGGGTTGAGTCAGCATAAATCTCTCCAGCAGCAGTATTATAACCGTCAATAATGGCCTTAACCTCAGCTTTAAAAGCAGTTTCTTTTTCCTCCTGCGACTTGCAGGAAACCGCAAGGGTAGCCGCCATAGCTACCACAGCAATAAATCTAATTTTTCTCATATTTTCAAAATTTAGTCACGAATCTGCAAATATAATCATTTGTATTTAAATAATACTTTACTGAATTTGTGACCATACTTGCAGTGTCGTTGACGATTTTTTGCAAATATCGTCAACAGCGTTGCAAAATTTCATAAGCAATATCAAGCGTAAACTCTACCAGAAGTCCAACAAAAAGAGTCGGATTCATAAGAACCCGACTCAAAAAACTAAAATTTTTAAAAATTCAATCAAACCGCCCAATAACGAACCGAGAAAGCTCGCTGGGAAGGCGGGGATGCATAAAAGGATGGGATGCAAGGCGGATGATGAAGTCAAATACCGCAGCAACCTGTTGGTTGTGAGGATTTTGACAAGTCATCCAACGCAGCAGACCGCCTTTTAGGCGCCCCGCCACTACTCTTCTTGCTCAGACTCCTGGTAAGCCTTCAGCAACTTCTCCTGCACCTCCCCAGGAACAGGCTGATAATCAGCAAACTCCATACTGAAAGTAGCCGCACCGGAGGTCAAAGAGCTGAGTGTGGTCGAATACTTATACATCTCAGCAAGCGGAACACGGGCCTTGAGGACTGAGAATCCCTTGTCCGTATCCATACCCTCGATGAGAGCACGTCTGTTCTGGAGGTCAGACATACAAGCACCCATATAATCGCCAGGAGTGAGCACTTCAACATTGTAGATCGGCTCCATAATCTTCGGACCAGCGTTGCGGAACGCCTCTTTGAAGGCATTGCGTGCTGCGAGAACGAAAGAAATTTCATTGGAGTCTACCGGGTGCATCTTTCCGTCATAGACATAAACCCTGATGTCACGTGCAAGCGAACCTGTAAGCGGACCTTCGCTCATCTTGTCGTTGATACCCTTGAGAATCGCAGGCATAAAGCGGGCGTCAATCGCACCACCGACAACGCAGTTCACAAACTCGAGCTTTCCGCCCCAAGGAAGGTCAAACTCCTCCTTGCCCTTGACGTTGAGCACCATCTCACGTCCGTCAACCTTGAACTTGTTGGTCATCTCCTGACCCTCCACGATTGGGCAGATGAGCAGATGAACCTCACCGAACTGGCCTGCTCCACCGGACTGTTTCTTGTGGCGGTAGGAAGCGGCCGCAACCTTAGTGATGGTCTCGCGGTAGGAAATCCTCGGCGCGAACATCTCGATTTCAATCTTGTTCTCGTTGCGGAGTCTCCACTTGACGATGTTGATGTGCTGCTCGCCCTGTCCCTTGAGGATGGTCTGTTTCATCTCCTTTGAATACTCGACGATGATTGTCGGGTCCTCTGCGGAAATCTTGCCCAGAGCCTCGTTCATCTTTTCGTCGTCCTTCTGCTCGACAGGCTTGATGGCTGTGCGGTAGCGCGACTTAGGGAAACGGATGTGCTCATAGACAAGTTCCGAACCAGGCTGTGCGAGAGTCACGTCTGTCTTTGCGGCACGGAGTTTCACAGTACATCCGAGGTCTCCGGCCACCATTTCGCTGACCTTCTCCTTCTTCTTTCCGGCAACGGCGTAAATGGCAGTAACCCTCTCTTTCTCACCATTCTCAGGATTTTCGAGGTCCTGACCTTCGGTGAGTTTCCCGCTCATTACCTTGAAATATGCGACCTCGCCGAGATGCTGCTCGACTGCGGTCTTGTATATAAAGAGTGATGTAGGAGCGTCTACCTTGCACTCAACTTCTTTCCCGTCTTTTGTGTGTTCTATGTGTTCCGATGGAGCCGCAGCCACCTTGATGGTGAACTCCATAAGTCTCTTGACTCCAATGTCCTTCTTTGCTGAAAGACAGAAAATCGGCATAATCGCCAACTGGCGGATTCCGATTCCAAGACCTTTACGAATCTCGTCTTCAGTCAGAACACCTGTCTCGAAATATTTTTCCATCAGCCCGTCGTCGAACTCGGCAGCCCTTTCGATAAGCTGTCCCCTGAGTTCCTCAGCCTGCTCCTGCAACTCTGCCGGAATCTCAAGGTCTTCACGTGTACCGTTATCATCCTTAAAGTGATAGTACTTCATCTTGAGAACATCGACAAAACCGTCAAATCCTGTTCCTACATTGACAGGAAATTGAACGATGACAGGTTTCTGCCCGAACGCCTCCTTAAGGCCGTCGAGCGTGTTTTCCCAATTTGCCTTCTCTCCGTCAAGCTGGTTGATGCCGAGGATGATAGGCATGTTGTAATTGTCCGCGTAGCGTGCGAAAATCTCTGTTCCAACCTCTACTCCCTGCTGGGCGTTGGTGACGAGAATCGCCGTGTCGCACACTCTGAATGCTGAAACTGCTCCGCCTACGAAGTCGTCAGCGCCCGGAGCGTCGATGATGTTGAACTTAGTGTCCATAAACTCTGCGTAGAGCGGAGTCGCGTAGATTGACCTCTGGTTGAGCTGCTCGATTTCCGAGTTGTCGGAAACAGTGTTCTTTGCTTCAACCGAGCCACGTCTGTCGATGACTTTGCCCTCGTAGAGCATGGCTTCAGATAACGTGGTCTTACCAGATCGGGTGCTACCGATCAAGACCACATTGCGGATGTCTTTTGTGGAATAAGTTTTCATCTTTGAAGTGTTATTAGTGTGTTGTTCTATATTTCCTTGTTGCAATAAGGGCGACAAGTGTTGCAAATTTAGAAAATTTATACACAAAAACAAGCGGAAGGCCAACATTCCTTTGTGTTATGAAAAAAAATGAATAGTTTTGACAATATTTTTTACTTGACTCGAGTATAGATGTTGAAAAATCCAGATACTATGAAAACATATAGAGTTTTTGCCGTCTTGACGATGGCGTTATTGCTGTGTGCCCCATGCGCCTCGGGGCAGTCTTTTAAGGATGGTCTGAAGCAGATCGGGAAGCGGATTGGCAAACAGGTCGAACGGAGAGTGGAGCAGAGAGTTGTCAATGAGGCCACTAAACAGGTGGATAAGCAGGTTGATAACGTGTTCGATGCGGTGTCGGGAAAAAATTCCGACAAGAAATCTGACAGGTCGTCCGACAAAAAGACCGAAAGGCAGACGGAGCAGACAGTGGTGACAAAACCGGCCGCCAGAACGTCTGAGAAAAAGTCCTCAACAAGACAGGAAGCGAGTAAGAGCGCTCGCGACAGGCAGTTGGAGCAACAGTACGAGGCTATGCTCGGTCCGGATGCCGGCAAGGAGGAAGAGACTCCTGTGACCCCGGGCGTAAGGCTCCCGAAGGAGCACACTGCACTCTTCGCCCCTCTCGGCTACCCCGCGGATGCTTCATGGGGAGTGAAGACGGTAAAGCCGGTGATGCCTCCGACGGCTGCGACGAAACAGGTCGATTGGGTTGATAAGCAGCCGGATATATTTCAGCTTGACAATCAGAGTGCCGTAGATGAATTCCTTCTGCTAGACCAGTGCAAAGAGGATGGTTACATAGAGGCGCTCACACCGGCCGACCATCGCTACTACAGCATCAAAGGCGAAGTCTTTGCCCGTGCCGAAGAATTGAATGCTATGGTGAGATACTATAATGAACTTCTCGATGAGTACGACAGTGAAGACCCGCAGTGGGTCATAGAAAACATTGAAACCAAACTGGCTGACCTGCTTGGCGGTGACCTGTACAAGAGAACCATACGTTCCTCGATTGCGCCTTTCTTTGCTCTGAAAGATGCGATCGATGAGGATACCAAGGCATATTTCGCCGCTCACGGTGGTTACGAGAATGCGGTCAACAAGAATCTGACAGTCTGGGATCCTCAGCCTGACAAAAAGGGCGTCACCACCTCTATTTCGGGACAGACTGGGTTCGTGGTCAGCGAGGTCAGTGCCGGAGCGACGGTTGACGTCGACGGTGTGCAGTATGTCCTTCATGACAGGAATAATCGCTGGGCCTTTGCCTCCGAGGTTTCCAAAACTGCCGTCGCCGGTAAGGATATGGTGATTCCGGACTATATATATTATAATGGGAAGAAGTTTCCGGTGGAGAGCATGCGCGGAGGGCTTTTCAGCGCCACTACTATAAAGTCCGTGAAGCTTCCGAACACATTGACGGAGATTTCCAACGCTGCGTTCCGCGGCACTCCGATAACGGAAATCACCATCCCGGCTTCAGTGAAGAAACTTCAGGGGTCCGTTTTCCAGGGCTGCACCAAATTGGCGAAAGTCACATTCGAGGGAGACTATATGGAAGAGTTCAGTGGCAGTTTCCAGAACTGCACGAGCCTTCGTAGCGTGGTCTGCCCGCGCCGCGTTGACATGATTAGTTACGATATGTTCACGGGCTGCTCTAATTTGACGGAGGTCGTACTGCCCGAGAATCTGAAGGAAATACCATCGTCAATGTTCGACGGATGCAAGAAACTGACTAAGATTGATGTTCCTCATACCGTCACTAAAGTGGGCATGAGCGCGTTCGCGAACTGCGGGGTGACGGAATTGGACCTTCGCAATGTCACGGAGTTCGAGGGTTTCTGCTTCAACGGATGCAAGGCTCTGAAGAAAGTGATACTCAGTTCTACGCTGAAGGATAATTTCCTTACGGAAACATACACCGAGTTTATGGAATGTCCGTTGCTTCAGGTTAAGTGGGAGAATAATCAGTATATTATACCTCCCGGTTTCGTATTCGTGCCTTAAGCGTCTTTGGGGTCCATATCCATTTTAAGGCCTACCGCAAACTATTGTAATTGATTGAAATTGTTGAATATCAGAATAATGAATATTTATAGAAAATTGTTTGGTGTTGCTGTTTTTGCGGCGACTATGGTTGGGATGTCGCAGGAAGTTGCGGCACAGAATAAACCGGTGATTAAATCCGTTGACTTCACGCTGCCGATTCCGAAGCCGGGGCAGTCGCTCTTTGATGCCAGGGAGTTTCAGTTCACTTCCGCAAAAACCGAATACGGCGACCTTGCTCCGAGCGGGGAGATAGCCGTGTTTGACCTCGACTGGATTGGCGATTTCAACACGAACGACGACGGGGATATGTTTTTCCGTGACGGATTCAACTACAAGGTGCGTCTCAAATTTATGGTGAACCCTAACGGAAATTATACCACGGACTTTGTTTTCACGGGGAAGGAATATTACATCGACGGCACGCGAATCAAAGTGACAGTCAACGGAATGGACGTCAAGGTTCTTAACAGCGTCCCGTATTTCATCAACACCGAGTTCACAGTGAAGGTAGGTGACGGTGGCGCCGGCTCGGAAAGAGCAAACGCACAGCGGCAGAAATCCGACTACGAGCTGAACAAAAACTCCTACAGAGCCTCCCTGCAGGCCTATTCGACCGCAGAAGCCGATGCTGCGTGCCCGGACACCAACCCAATTGGTCTGATAGTAATCACAGACCTCTATAAACCTCAATTCTATGCCGGTATGCCGGGACACACCGACTTTCTTCATCAAGACTGTATGCGTGTGACCCGAATTCTTGTCGACACCGAAGACTGCTACGTCGCCTCTCAGGTCAACAACACCGTTATGGGTCCATACAATATAAAAGAGGTCTGGCTCAGCGACAAAGTGGATGCGAATAAGTTTTTGACGGGAATATGTCAGGCGATGCAAGGCTGGAGAGACGACAAGACAGGGATTTATTATGCAAACTTCAGTATGCTCTTTCACTCGAAGCGTGCCACGCTGTTTATCCCGGAGGCCTCTGCTCCTGCTATTAAGGCCCGTGTCAGCAGACCAACTTGGATGAGTAAAATTCTTTTCACGATAAGGACTTACAAAGGAGATGTCTATTCCGCAGAGAAGGCGGGTGCAGCTGCTACAAAGCCTTTCTGCACCGAGCACGTCTTCACGGACAAGGTCGCGGCGGCGGACAAAATCTGCAGATACGCCGACTGTAGGGTAGGCAACCGTTATTATTACTCTTGCAAGATTTGCGGAAAGTGTGAGCACAACGATAAGCATATCTTCGGGGACAGCGGTCCTCTGACAGGCGCTCCGGAACTTCTGGCTCACTCCTACGAACAGCCTATCGCCAATGACCAGGCATACGTCGGGGAGAACGCGGCCGGACATCACGTGTGGTGGTACAGCTGCGTCTGGTGCGGACATTCAGATGGCTATGACCATCGTCACGTCACGAAATTGGAATGGAAGTCCAGCGGAAGCGAGGCTAATTACACTCAATATTGCCAGGCGATGAAGAGCATTGCCGAAGGTCATGAGGAAGAAGCGCGCCTGGTGACGACAGCCCTTCCGGGAATGTTCATCCTTCCATACAAATCCGAGGCGAAGATGAGCAAGGAGTTCCAGAGCGTCGTGAACTTCGCACTCAATGACAACTTGCTGGACGACAATGTTCTCGGGAATGACTACACCGGTCCAATCAATCACTTCCAGCTGCGCTCTCTGGCAGTGCGCCTCGCTGAGGAACTGCTCAGGGGCGAAGTTAAAGTGAACAAGAAACTGCGTGCACGCTACGTTGATGACTTCTCCGCAAAAGCGGCCACAATAGGGCTTCTTGACGGGTATTTCAGCGGAGATGATGCTCCGGAGGATACGGCTCCCGCAACACGTCAGGAAGTGGCAACGATGATTTACAAGGTTCTGCGCTTTATCGAAAGCCAGAGAATCTATTCCTACACAGAGTATGACTCCAAGCTTGACTCCTACAGCGACCGGGGCAGCATAGCTCCGTGGGCGGAAGAGGCTGTGGCATTTATGGATGCGCTCGCTCTTGTGAAGCCTGCATCTGCATCGTCATTTGCTCCGAATGAGGTTCTTACCATCGAACAGGCGATTGAGGTGGCAGAAAAGAGCACTCACGCACAGCAGCTCGGCTGGTATCAGGCGAGGTCGTGGGGAGAAAACAGCGGGCGTTCCTATTCCGGAAGTCTCTGTAATATCCCATACGCAGGCGGCGGCTGTCATTTCATCTCTCCGGGTGAGCGAATCTGGGTCGTAGGGCCGCGCCTCGGCGGAATGTGGAAATTCCTCCCGACAATCGACTGCTACACAGGTCAGTTGCTCTATGTGGATGCCGAGTGGTTCCGCCCTGTGCGTCCGCAGGTCTTCACCAAGAAAGGCACCATAGTCAAGAGTATCCAATTCCGTGACTATCTGGACGGAGTCTATATATGGGACTACGGTTTCTGATGGGCCGGTTTGCCTCGTGGCCGTCAGTCTTTCATTCAGGTTCGTGAAAGCCACACAAAACTGACGCATCAATCCTTTAGGCATCCGACGGGAACGATATAGACACCATCTTCCCGTCGGTATGCATATGGTCCTACGGCTGTGAGCACCATGAGGAACGACGGCTTTTTCATTCGTTCGGGGTCGATTTTTTCTTCAAGGGCCTTGAGCGTTCTGACGCCGTCGTTTATCAGATTGTCTCCGCCTATCTTGATTTCAACCAGCCCGTAGTTTCCGTTTCTAAGGTGTACCACGGCATCGCATTCCAGACCGTTTTTGTCGCGGTAGTGATAGATGTTCCCGTTCAGTGCTTCTGCATACACACGAAGGTCGCGGACGCATAGGGTCTCGAATATCAGCCCGAATGTGTTGAGATCGTTAATTAGGTCTTCCGGACCGAGTCCGAGGGCTGCCGTAGCTATGGACGGGTCGGTGAAGTATCGTGTATCTGAAGTCCGTATTGCTGTTTTTGACCTCAGATTCGGATTCCATGCCTCCGAATCCTCGATTACAAAAATTTTCTTGAGCGCAGAAATGTATGAGGATATGGTGTCTTCGTCAAAACTGTCGGATTCGTTGGCGGCCAAGTCTGCCTTTATCGTCCCGTAGGATGCCTGTGCACCTTGATGACGCGCGTATGACCGCAGGATTCTATGGGTGCGCACAGCGTCCCTGTTGATGCCGTCAGCCATTGATATATCCCTCTTTTCTACGGCATCAATATAGTCAAATGCCTGATCGAGGGCAATGTCCTCGTCCATATTGACGGCAAGCGGCCAACCTCCGCGGCAGGTGAGAAAGGCTGTCCGCTCCAAGTCGGCGGATGTTTCTCCGCTGATTGTTCCTGGTGTCTTGAACAACTCGCCTAAAGAGACTTCTCCGGTAGAGTCTCCGGATTCCCACAATGACATCGGTCTCATCCTGAGCCACCCTATTCTTCCGGTGCCTGAATGCAGGACTTCGCTCATGTCGGCGGGGACGGACGAACCTGTCAGAATAAAAAGCCCGAGTTCCGAACTGTGGTCGGCCTCGAACCTGATGCTGTCCCACAATGAGGGAGCAATCTGCCATTCATCAATCAGCCTCGGCTTTTCTCCTTTCAGAAGTATTGACGGGTTGATTCTTGCCAGCTGCCTGTTCTGTCCGCTCCTGTCGCTCTCGGACATATACAGAACGCTCTTGGCAATTTGTTCGGCTGTGGTGGTCTTTCCGCACCATTTCGCTCCTTCCAGAAGAACCGCTCCTTTCCCGGCAAGTTTCCTTGCCAGAAGCCTGTCAGCTATCCTGCTTTTGTAATCAGTTTTCATCCTTAATCCGGAATAATTTTTATTCTCCGCAAAAATAAGGCTAAATGTCTGATTTTCCAAGAGAATACAAACTTATTCGGTCATTTGGCCGAAAATCGTTCGGTTATTTGGCGTGATTTTGTTCGGTCATTTGGCGTCAAGCCATGTCCGGTGGTGTACCAGACGCAAAAAGTAGACACGAAAAATTTTTAAAGTGTTAATAATTTTCCAGAGTAGACATTCTGTAAGCTCCCGGGCTCATCCCGATGGACTCTTGGAAAACTGTGCAGTAATACTCTGAAGTCTTGAAGCCGCAATCGAGAGCGATGTTCTTGATTGGGAGGGCGGTGTTACGCAGGAAATACATTGACGAATGGATGCGGAGCTGCTGGAGATACTGCGCGGGTGGCATCCCGGTGTTCTTTCTGAAAGTCCTCCTCAACCAGGTGTAACTCATTCCGAGCTCCTTGGCAAGCGCTTGTATGTCAATCTGTTCCGAAAGGTGGTTGGTCATATACTGCTTCACCGAGTTGATTGCCTGCACCATCTTGTCGTCCGCCTTGTTCCGCGTCGAGAGGTTGTAGTTTATCAGCGCGAGCATGTGCATTACGATGGATTCCAGTATCGTCATCGTCTGCCCGCACTGGCGTTCCGCATAGAACAGTGCCTGCTCGAAGAGATCGACGAGCGTTGCCGAAAGCCCCACCTCAATCGGTCCCCTCATGTCGGGGAAAAACTTGTCGACCGCCTCGCGAAAAGTCGGCCCGTTGAACCCTATGTAATACTCCGTCCATCCCGTGTCCCTGTTCGGGCGGTAGGAGTGCCAGTATCCGGGGCGCAGCAGGAAAAGTGTTCCAGGAGTTATGACGCGGCTTCCTGAATGGTCGTTGAATATACCCGTTCCGGCCGTAATGTAGACAAGTTGGAACTCCGCCAACCGTCGTCCGGCGTCCATGTCAAAACTATAGCGTTTGGGGATTACTCTCACCGGGTAGTCCTGTCTCGGCGCGGCTTCCTGATACCCGATGGTCGAAATCAGGTTGTCCGCGTCGTTCGCGATTGTCTCCAGCGAGAGCATAAAGAAGCGGCTTGTGTGCCGGTTTTCATATTGAATCATTTTCTTGTCTTTTTAGTATCTTTCTGTGTCAGAAAACCAATTTGATAATGCCCTCCGACTATGCCAATTCAGTGAAATAATATGTAAATTTGTTAAAGGTCGAGGGAAAACATATTCTCTGCAAATGCTTCTGAATATTACTTTTTCCCAAATCGGAAGTTCCGTGTGCGAAAACGGATTTTTCTTCCGAAAGCCTTGTTTAAAGTTAGATAAAAAATGTGATTTTTGACCTTGAAGTGTCAAAAAACGTAATTGATAACAAACATAACTAATACCAGACATGCAAACGAGAAACAGAATCGCTGCAATTCTTGCAGCCGCCCTCGCGTTCGTCGCCTGCGGAAAAGGGCCCAAGACTCCGGACTACTACGTCTGTGCCTACATCTGGCCGTCGTGCCACGACGACTCCCTCGCCCACGAACTCATCTGGCCGGGCGGTCAGGGCGAATGGGAAATCATCAACGCCGGCACCCCACGCTTCCCGGGGCACTACCAGCCTCGTGAACCCTTGTGGAAAGGCGACCAAGACGATGACCCCGAGGTTGTTGAGAAATGGATAAACACAGCTCTCAAATATGGGGTGAACACCTTTATATATGACTGGTACTGGTTCCACAACTATCCGTTCCTCGAAGAAGCCCTCGACAACGGTTTCCTCAAGGCTCCGTCAAACGAGAAGATGAACTTCTATATAATGTACGCGAACCACGAGGTTACGAACTATTGGAACCCTCACATCAATCAGGACACAAAGACCCTCACTTTCGACCCGCGCATTGATTGGGACCAGTGGAAGGTGATTGTCGATAGGGTTATAAAACAGTATTTTCATCGTCCGAACTATGTCAAGATTGACGGATGTCCTGTGTTCAGCATGTGGGACTTCGACTTTTTCACCGAAAGCTTCGGCTCCCTTGAGGAGGCAGGCAAGGCTATGGACTACTTCCGCGCCAAAGTGAAGGAAGCCGGTTTCCCGGATCTGCATCTTCAGAAATGCAACGGAATCTGGCCGCGCTCAAAGGAAGAGACCGCGAGGATAAAGGCTCAGATAAAGAGATTCGGCATCAGTTCCACTGCTGCCTATAACATGGGAGGTCTGGAACCCGACTACATCCGCCATGGAATGAAGGCAATCGAATTCAGGGAGCGCTGGTATGAGGAATATGGCATTCCGCTTTTCCCTACCGTTTCGGTAGGCTGGGACGACACACCGCGCTATCCGAACAAGGGCGAGAAGGACATGACTCGCTACAACCATTCTCCGGAAGCCTTCGCATCCTTCCTCCAGACGGCCAAGGAATGGGCCGACGATCATGCGGACACGCAGCCGAAGTTCGTGATGATAAATGCATGGAACGAATATGTTGAGGGAAGCTACCTCCTCCCCGACCGCTACTGGGGCTTCAGTTTCCTTGAGGCGGTGAAGGATGTGTTCGACGGAAAATATGACAAGCCCGAATAGGCGTTGGCAGAAACATAAACACTAATCCGATAACCATCAGTATAATGAAAAAGTTTTACTTCATTGTTCCAATGATTCTTGCACTTATGATCCAGTCCTGCACGAGTGACAAACTGGAACAGCAGGTTTCGTCTCTTGAAGGGCGTATTGCCGCTCTTGAGAGCGTCTATGGCGAAATCAATGACAATGCCACTGCCCTTAACGCTCTTTATCGAGAGAACCTGCTCATAATCAAGTATGAAGAGAGGACTGAGAACGGGAAAGAGGTCGGCTACGACCTCAGGCTCTCGGACGGAAGTACGCTCCACATCACCTACGGAAAGGAAATGGAGGGCCTTGCACCCATGGTCGGAGTCAATGATATGGGGCGGTGGGCTTTCTCTGTCGACGGTGGTGAAACATTCACTGAAATAAAGGGCGCGGCAAGCCCGTGGGGCAAGGACGGCAAGTCTCCTATTGTGAGCATCGATAAATATGGTTTTTGGCAGATTTCGCTTGATTCGGGAAAGACATGGCAGAGAATTGTCAATGCCGCCGGCGATCCGATAAGTGCCGTTGATGGAAAGTCGCTGGCGCCTTCGTCGTATTGCTTCTTCGACAGGGTGGCATACAACGAGGAAACCGGCAACATGGACATCACGCTTGTTACAGGGGAGAAATTCTCCGTTCCTTTGGTGGCCGAGGCTTCGATAACCTTGACATATTACGATGAGAAGGAGGGTGCTTGGGTTTACGGAAATCGTCTGAACGAGTTCCCGGCCGACATAAGGGGCATCTCCGATATGACTTTCCTCAATGTTCCGGACGGGTGGAATCTGTGGATGGAGAAGGATAAATTGGTTGTTGAGGCTCCTCAAGATGGAATCTCCGGTGACTATACCATCAATATCCTCGCCTCCACCTATTCCTCCGAGGCAAAGACCTTCAGTTTCAAATTTAAATATGAAAAGGATCTCATCCTCTTCGACGACTTTCTCGGTGACGACATCGACTACCGTTGGTGGCTGCGCTACAAGAGAGGAGATGTTGCTGCGGACTGGTGCGCCTATCAGATGGGCGATCCGGCTCAGTCGGTTGTCGAGGATGGACTTCTCAAACTATATGCTCACATTAATGGTGATTCATTCAAGACAGGAGCCATTTGGACGAAGGGTAAGCTGACCTACAAACCTCCTTTCCGCGTTGACTGCCGTGCACGTTTTACGCAGATGGGAACAGGAATATGGTATGCCATTTGGGCTGCTCCGGACGCCGGCTACCAATACGGCGAGATTGACATCTGTGAAAAGCTGAACTTCGGTACGGCAACCTATCACACCTGCCACACTCTATATACCCTCAATACAGCCGCGATAAACCAGAAAAAGGAGACCTATTTGAACGAGGCCGGAGAGATGGTGCCGAACTACAATCAGGGAATAGCGCAGGATGCGATGCTTCCGGGTGCATTTAATGTCTTTTCTGTTGAAATTACGGACGATCAGATTGTCTGGTATGTCAATGGTACTCCGGTTCATGTCTATAAGCATTTCGTCCACTCGGCCGAGGATCCACTCTACTCACAACTGAAACCGCAGGAGAAGGAATATTATTTCCAGAACTGGACATTCATGGAGCAGGACTACAACACCCTTCTTGACATAGCCGTAGGAGGCGAGTTCGTGGGCGGCATCATCAAGAGGGACGAGTTCCCCGGTCAGTTTGACATTGATTGGATAAAAGTGAAACAGTTATAACACTAAAATAAAGATGAAGACTTACAGCAGATTTTTCATTGTTGCGGCCGCGTTTATGGTCTCGGCAGCCTGCAACAGTCTTGACGACCTTCAGGAAAGGGTTGACAGGATTGAGGGTAGGGTGACGGCTCTTGAGAAAGTCGCCGAAGCGGTTAATGACAATATTCAGTCCCTTCAGGCCATAGCTGAGGGACAGGCAATCAACAAGGTCGAAGAGAAGGACGGGGCGTATATCCTCACGCTTTCCAACGGAACCACCCTCACGCTTCAGCAGGGCAGTATCGGCATGGGTAAAGCTCCGCTCATATCAATCGACAAGGACGGCTATTGGATGGTTGACTATCAGGACGGCAAGGGTGCCGCGTATATCACCGACGACGAGGGTGAGAAGATTGTCGCTGTCGGACAAAACGGTGTCACTCCAATGTTTGGAGTCAGTGAAGACGGTTATTGGACAATAAGTTACAACGGCGGGGGCAGCTTCGCACCGGTCCTTGACATAAATGGAGATAAAGTTAAGGCAGTTGCTGGCAGCAGCACGGAAGATTCCTATTTCGCCGGTGTCGAATATACCGACGAGGCTCTCGTACTGACTCTTAAGAACGGAGAACAATACAAGGTTCCTGTTGTCGGAGGTTTCCTTTGCAAAATCGATGGGGCTGATGACGAGGTTGTTTTCAGAGTCGGTGAGAAAAAGACATTTTCCATAGAACAGAAGGGCATAGCCACGACAATAATAACCGCCCCTCAGGGTTGGGAGGCATATCTCACCAATTCCGTTCTTTCTGTCCAGGCGCCGGCAGTCACAAAGGCCATACTTGCCGACACTCGGACGGATGTCTCGGTCGTTGCCATTTCAGCGGCCGGTCACCTCGCCATAGCCAAGGTCCGCGTAAAGCTTGACGGCTCGGTGTCTGTATATGACCCTGCCGCAAACATCGCTCTTGCCGAGGCCACGGTCAGCTCTCTGAAGTTCAATGTGACGACAGAAAACGCAACCTCGTGGTACTGGATGCTCCGCAAGGCCGGGGATGCTGCTCCAGGGGCTGCGGACATCATTTCGGAAGGAACAAAGGGGACTGATGCCACTGTCCTTGTTGAAGGACTGCTTGGACAGACGGACTATGTCATGTATGTGCTTCCTTGCGGAGATGTGAACAACGGCCCAATTGCTGTGTTCAAGGCCACTACTGCCGACTACTCAAACCTGTATGAGGCTTGGGAGGCCGGTGCTGAGATAAAGATAGGCTCCCAAACCTACAGCAAGGCGAAGAACGGCAAGGCTACGCTTGTCAAAACCGCGAATCAGCGTATTTGGGGCGGATGGTTCAATGACGGCACTTTCGGTGCGGTGTTCCTTGACGAAGGGGCGAGCGCGTTCATCAAGGCCAGCGAAGGCTACAACAAGTCGGTTGTCGTCATAGGCAATGTTCCGGGAACACGCCCTGTCGTGAAAATCGAGGGCGCGTTTGCAGTCGGCGGATCTGACTTTATTCTCAAGAATGTCAGCATCGAGATGGCCGACGGCATCGGCAGCAATGCCGCCATCAGCAGCAACACGGTGATGGGCAGACTGATACTTGACGACTGCCGCGTTGATATGAGATACCCTATGCTCAAGAGGTTCGACGACAAGGGCACCGGAGTCGGAAAGATGGCCGGAGTTGAAATCATCGACTGCGACGTCTGCGTGAATTGGGCGTCAGACAACATCGCGTTCAGTAAACCAGCTCCGTTCTTCATCAACACTCACGCCGGCGGAGCGGACTGCGGCGACCTTATTGTAAGGAACAATGTGTTCTGGAGCAAGGGCGACAAGCAGGAGTTCCACATCTGCGCAGGTCCTTGGGTAAAGGACACGAAGTTCAACGACGTGGTTCTTGAGAACAATACTTTCTACAACGTGAACTGCGGTGAATTGCTCTCGGTTGAAAGGCAGAGAGCGCTGATTGTCACTTCTACCTTGAACAGTTTCTCGTTCAGCGGTAACATCGCCTACGACACAGCTCCTGAATCCAAGAACGTTTCGACAAGGGCTCACTTCGCATGGCTGAACTCAACCCAGATGAAGCTCGATGACCTAAAGGCCGTGACTACCGTTTCCACGAAGAATCTGATAGATATCGCCGAATATTGTTCTCTCATCACCACTAATGCAAATGGTGGTGCCGACTGGGGCTACGGTCTTATCAATCTCATAAAATGGCAGACCGGTGGTAACCAGATTATTGAGTCATGGACTAATCCGTTCAAGTCGGAAAATGCCGAAACAGGTGTCTTTGAGACCGCTTCTGAATACAAGGACTACGGTGCACGTCGTTAGTCAATCGCATAAAAAGTGAAGTTTAACAGAAAAATTTCTTTCGATGGCTAGAAAAACGCAAAAACATGGTTATGAGGCGCCGGAAATTGAATTTCTGGAGCTTGAACTGACCGGGGGAGGCTTTTGTACTTCTCGGGATATAACAAACGAATCCAAGGAGTTTTATGGCTCTGAGCTCTATAATTGGGACTAAAATATGACAACAATTCAACATACCATTTCAATCTTGGCAATCTTCCTCGCGGCTGTGTCATGCACGTCGCGGGAGGATGCCAGGCCGGATACGAGTCTCCGTGATGAGGGGCGACTCATTTCTCTCTCTCGGGAAGCCTTCGTGAAATCGGCCCTTGACGGGGATGTCGCGAGATGGACTGCAGGAGACGAAGTTGCGGTCTATCAGAACGATGGCGAGGCTCCTAAGAAATTCATCGCGCAGGAAGACGGTGTAACTGCCCGTTTCTCTCTGAAGGAAGGGGAGACCCCGCTTGGAAAGACAGGCAAATATTACCTTGTCTACCCATACTCGGCAGTGGGTACATCGGCGGTGTCTTCAAATGCCGTTTCTCTGAACATTCCTGCAGAACAAACAGCGGTAAAGGGTTCCTTTGATCCATCGGCTGCCGTGGCTGTGGCGATGGGCGCCGACTATGACGGCACGTTTGTATTCCGGAACGCGCACACGCTTTTCAAGATAACCATTCCGGAGAACTTCGGCGCGGAGATAGTGCAGATTCGCCTCTCGTCAAACACCGAGGGTGAAAGGATTGCCGGAGACTGCATGGTGACCTTCGCTGCGGGGAATCCTGTGGTTACAGCCACAGAGAGGGCTGTCTCAACGGTTGTCTTGAGCGGGAAGGACGGCTCAGTACTCGCTCCAGGAGCATATTACATCGTGACTGCGCCGGTGACCGTAGCTGGCGGAATCTGCGCGGAACTTGTAGGGACGGACGGAAGGGTCTATTTCAGATACTCCACAAAAGGCAAGGAGTTTCTGCGGAATATGATTTACGATCTCGGCGTGACGGTTGAAAAGGCAGGAACGAGCATTGCCCTTGACTCAAAGTACTACACAGAGGGCAGCTCTTATGTCTATGGCGGACGCGAAAACCGTTTCCCGGCAACTGTCTCGGGAGTTTCCGGTGCCGCGTTCACGAGCCTTCCCGAGGGGTGGAACGCACGTCTTGAGAGCGATGCTCTCGTTGTAATTCCGGCAACCGGCTCAGAGGCCGGAGTCTACGAGATCCAAATGCTCGCCTACGCCGATGGAGCAAAGGCGGACATATACACATTCAAGTTTCAGTATGACCCGGCACTCATTCTCTACGACAATTTCGATGGCTCGGACATAGACGATCGCTACTGGAAGCGTTTCAACGACTATCAAAACACTCTATGGTGCTGGTTTCAGACCGGAGATGCGGCTCAGTCAACTGTCGCAGACGGAAAGCTTCAGCTCAAGGCTGTCTATGAGGGTGGGACCTACAAGACCGGAGCTGTCACGGGCAAGGGCAAGTTGGACTATGAGACTCCGTTCCGCATTGACTGCCGTGCAGCGATGAGTCGCAGGGCGACCGGCTTCTGGTGCGCAATCTGGACGGTGCCGACCACGGGCTATCAGAACGGAGAGATTGACATCATGGAGGCCGGCAACCACTATACGGATGCGTCCTTCGCATCCACTGCCCAATATACCTGCCATAATCCATATACCATCAACACTCCGACAAAGCGATATGACCTCTTTAGACCGGGGCAGGACCAGCCTAACAGCGCTAAGGTGACGCTTGACAACCCTGAAGGCTACCATACTTATTCCGTTGAGGTTACGGATGATGCTGTTATCTGGTATGTCGATGACGTTCAGGTGCATAAGTATAGCAATATTCGTCACACCACAGCTGACAGTGGTTATAAGTATGCTGCGGAGACGACAACTGACTGGGAGGGAAAAACAATTTACCCAAAGGCCAATTATCTCAAGAACTACACATTCACCGAGAACAACTACTTTGCACTGTTCGACATAGCGGTTGGCGGCAGTTTCGTCGGCGGCGAGAACGATAAGGATAAGGTGCCTGCCAATGAAGGCTTCGAGGCACAATTCGATATAGATTGGATTAAGATTTCTAAAATTAAATAGCAATGAAACTGATTAACACAATATTTGCGCTGGCTCTTGCCTCTGCGTCAATCATCTCTTGTACGCAGACACTTGCACCGGTGGCGGAACCGCAGGATTTCTCGGAGGAAACCGCAAGGCTCAACAATAATGTCGCAGCTGCGCAAGCTCTGGCTCAAGGACAGGTTATCAATTCCGTGAACGTATCGGGCAGCGTGTATGACATCCTTCTTGCAAACGGTACGCAGCTCAGGATAGACAACAAGGTTCGCTCGAACGCACCATACGTTGAGTTTAAGGACGGGGAATGGCTGGTCGATGAGACAGTCCTCACCGATGCGCAGGGCGGAAAAGTCGCTCTGGAGTTCCTTCCTGAATTTGCCGTTAATGCGGAAGGAAAATGGACCGTCAGTGCTGCCGGGAAGGAAACTGTCCTGAAAAGCGCCGCCGCTGATGTGGAATCCGGCTATTTCGCGGGCATTGAGCGCACCGAAACGGCTTTCAGCGTTACCACAAGGTCGGCATCCGTCCTTTCGGTTCCTGTGGCCGCAGGATTTCTCTTTAAGATTGACGCAACCGGTGTCCAGAGCTTCGTACTTGGTCAGACACGCAGTTACACCGTGACCCGCAATGGAATCAGCGCCGCGACGGTTGTTGCTCCGGAGGGTTGGGAGGTGAAGCTTTCAGAGGCGCAGATCAGCGTCACGTCGCCTCATTCTCCTGTGACAAAGTCGGTCGTGGCAGATTCCAAGACGGATGTTTCTGTGATTGCCGTTTCAACCTCGGGTTATGTGACTATAGCTAAGATTGTGACTGATCTTGACGAGACTGTAAGTGCGACCGATCCGTTTGCAACTCTCGCGACGGGTGAGATAAAGGCTTATTCAGCGAAGGTCAATGTAACCTTGCAGAACCAGACCGCATGGTATTGGATGCTCAAGAAGTCGTCGGAGACCGCTCCTTCAGCTGAGGAAATCAAGGCGGCAAATACCGGTTCCGACACCGCTCTTACTCTCGCGACCGAGCCGGAGACAGACTACACTCTCTATGTCCTTCCTGTCGGTGAAACGAAGGACGGCGCAATAGCCAAGATTTCCTTCACCACCACTGCCGTGACCTCATACTATGAGGCTTGGGAGGCCGGTGCCGAGATAAAGATAGGCTCACAGACCTACAGCAAGGCGAAGAACGGCAAGGCTACATTGATTACCGGCAATAAGACCCAGCAGATTTGGGGCGGTTGGTTTAATGACGGAACTTATGGTGCCATTTTCGTCGATGAGGGCTCAACTGCATTCTTTAAGAATGCCGGCTATAACAAGCCGGTGGTTGTTATCGGTAATGTTCCGGGCACCCGTCCGGTTGTGGAGATTCAGGAGCAGATTGCCGTGAACGGAGTTGACTTGGCGTTTAAGAATGTCAGCGTCAAGATGGTTGACGGCATGACTGGAGGCAAATTCATCTACAGCAATACTGAAATGGGCAGAATGATACTTGATGGCTGCTATGTCGATTTGAAATATCCTGTGCTTCAGCGATTCAATACTGATGGAACTACTGCCGGTAAGATGGCGGGTATCGAGGTAATTGACTGTGACGTTTGCGTGAATTGGGCTTCTGACAATACTGCCCAGCCGCTCCTTGTCAATACTCATGCCGGCGGAGCTGAACTCGGTAATGTCACGATAAAGAACAATGTGTTCTGGAGCAAGGTCGACAAGAAGGAGTTCCATCTTGTCGCGAGTCAATATAGTGGGAAATACACCAAGTTCAATAGCATTGTAGTAGAGAACAATACATTCTATAATGTAAATAATGGTTTGGCCTCCAAAGGCAGAGACCGTGCTATGATTGTCGCTTCTGCTTTAGATAACATCTCATTGAGCGGCAATATAGTATACGATACCAATCCGGACTCAAAGTCTGTTTCCACAAAGCCTCATCTGACATGGCTGGCAGTTCTTAAGACAGATGCCGGTGGAATCGGTACTGGCGTAGCAACTGCAGCAATGACAAACACTCTTGGCAACCTTGTGAACATCGCTGAACTTTGTACTGTCACGGACGGCGTCACTTCCGAATGGACAAAAGGAATGATCAATCTCATTACGTGGGAAGCGGGCGGTTGGAGCGAGATAGCGTCTTGGAAAAACCCATTCGCTGTCGAGAATGTGGAGAACGGCTATTTCGTGACGACGGATGAATATAAGGCCTACGGTGCGCAGAGAAAATAATTCAGAACCATGAATCTCAACAAGTTTATAATCATTTTGGTGGCTTTCCTATTGCCTGTCTCGCTTTGGGGACAGGCGGGGAAGTTGACCGTGAAGGGAACAGTGTCGGATGCTTCCGGACCTCTTCCTGGAGCGACCGTCTATCAGGAGGGAAACATCTCCAACGGCACCATGACCGGTCCTGACGGAAATTATGTCCTCACTGTGGGCTCCGACGCGACTCTTGTCGTTTCCTGTCTCGGCTATGCAGACATCATGGAAAAGGTCTCGGGAAGAAGCCAGATTAACTTCATGATGAAAGAGTCTTATGAGACGCTGTCCGCAGCTGAGGTTGTCAGTGTTGGTTATGGTTCTGTGGCAAGGCGCGACCTCACCGGTTCGGTCAGCAAGGTCAATATGGAGGAGATATCAAAATCGACTCCGATGAACTTTGACCAGGCTCTCGCCGGCAGGGTGGCTGGAGTTGTGGTCACCACTTCCGATGGTTCCGTAGGCTCGGAGGCCAACATCATCATCCGAGGAAACAACTCCCTCACCCAGTCTTCGGCGCCTTTGTATGTCATAGACGGCTTCCCGACAGAAAGTTCGTTCGCGAGCTCCATAAGCCCCGCAGATATCGAGAGCATTGACGTCCTCAAGGATGCCTCCGCTTCCGCGATTTACGGTGCTCGCGGTGCCAACGGAGTAATTATAATTACGACCAAGAAAGGCTCGCAGGGTAAGCCGACAATCAATTTCTCTTCTTCTTGGACCGGCTCCAAGATTGCCAACAAGGTTGATTTGTTGAATGGTTATGACTATGTCCGCATGGATGACGAGTTCTATGTGAGCAGAAACTCTTCACATACCTCATATTTTTTGAACTATCTTGAGGACGGAACACCGGACTACAGATATTTCTCCCTCGAAGACTATGCTTCCGTGCCTTATGTAGACTGGCAGGACTATGTCTACAGAAATGCCTTCAGTCAGAACTACAACATATCTCTTGGCGGAGGCAATGAAAAGACGGGCACCAACTATAATGTCAGCTTCAGTGCCCTCGATCAGAACGGAATCCTGGTGAAGAGCAACTTCAACCGCTATTCCGGCAGTCTCAAGCTTAGCCAGAAAATCGGTGAGAAGGTTTCCGTTGACATCAGCGCAAGTTATTCTCACGCGAACACCAACGGCATACAACCGGCCAACAGTGATTCCGGATCCACGGCCAGCACCTATCTCCTCTACTCGGTGTGGGGCTTCCGTCCTCTTAAGCCGCTGCGCGACGGAGAGATCGGCGAATCTTTCATTAACCAGCTCGTGGATGAGGAAATCTCCAATCCGAACGATTTCCGCTTCAACCCTATGGCCAATGTGAAGAATTCGTACAGAAAGATCATCAGGGACTACCTCAACAGCAATATTGCCCTCAATTGGGACATCATCAAGGGGTTGAGGCTTCGTGTGACCGGAGGCTACAATCAGGCAAGGACGAGAAACGAGACTTTCAACAACTCGCAGACAATGACCGGACATCCGGCATCACCGCTCGGCAAGGGACCTAACGGACAGATTCTCAACACTGACGTGATGAGCTGGCTAAACGAGAACACCATCACCTATGACACGGTTTTCGGCATAGACCATAACTTTCAGGCTTTGGCCGGTTTCACGGTGCAGGGTGAGACTATCCGCCACACTGGCGTAGCCGCCAATCATGTTCAGTCTGAACTTCTCGGAGTTGAGGGGTTGAATACCGGTGAGTACCAGTCTGTTACACCATACAGGAGAGACTGGATTCTCCTTTCAGGTCTGGCTCGAATCAACTATAACTACGCCCACAAATACTATGTGACGGCGTCCGTACGTGCCGACGGCTCCTCCAAGTTCCCGTCCGGCAACCGCTGGGGATTCTTCCCTTCCGGCTCTCTCGCATGGTCGTTCTCCAACGAGGATTGGGCGCAGAATAGCGGCTGGTTTAACACAGGAAAACTTCGCGTCTCATGGGGTATGACGGGAAATAACAGGACCCAGACCCCGTATGACTTCTATTCCCGCTTCGTGACCAGTCCCGGCTACAACAGCCTTGATTATGTCCGTGACGGAAAGACCGTGTCCGGCTACTATCGAGAGAACATGGAGAACCCCTATCTCGGCTGGGAAACCACGGCGCAGACCAACATAGGCCTCGACCTTGCCTTCTTCCAGAGCCGTCTCTCTTTAACTGCGGACGTCTATCAGAAGAACACCTACAACCTGCTTCTTCAGGCAACAATGCCTGCTTCGTCGGGATACGAAAAAGCGATGATAAATGTCGGCTCCATGCGCAACCGAGGCATAGAACTTTCGCTTACGGCCATTCCGGTTCAGATAAAGAACTTCACGTGGACATCCACGCTGAATTTTGGTATGAACAACAATACCGTCACAGCTCTTGCAAACAATCAGACGACCCTCATATCCACGATAGACTGGAATTCACGTTACAGTTCCCAGAACCCGTATGTGACAAAGGTCGGGATGCCTACCGGGCTCATGTACGGCTACCGCTATGTCGGGACCTACAAATATGACGAGTTTACCAACGGAACGCTCCTTAAGGACGGCATTCCATACATCGGAGTACGCTCCAACGTGCGTCCTGGAGACCCCAAATATGAGGATGTGAATGGCGACGGCATCATCAACGACTCCGACAGAACCGTCATTGGCATCGGCCAGCCTCTTCACACCGGCGGATGGAACAACACATTCAATTTCTACGGTTTCGACCTCAGCATCTTTATGAACTGGAGCTATGGTAACGACATCCTGAACGCCAACCGTCTCATCTTCGAGTACTACGACGGAACGCAGCTCAACCAATTCGGTTCCATGCGCAAGGCCTGGAGCTTGGAGCGCAATCCGGACAGTGACATTCCGAGATCCGGTGCGTCGAGCATGGAGTACTACTCGTCAAGGGTTGTCGAAGACGGCTCGTTCCTAAGGATAAAGACAGTGACTCTCGGCTACACTTTCCCTTCAAAGTGGATGCAGAAGATAAAGGTTCAGTCGCTTCGTCTCTATCTCACTGCTGACAACCTCTTCACGTTTACGAACTATTCCGGACCTGATCCTGAAGTTTCGACAAGAAGCAGCGTCCTCACTCCTGGATTTGATTGGTCGGCATATCCGAGAGCGCGCTCCATCACAGGAGGAGTTTCGTTCACTTTCTAAATTACATGAATACTTGCGAAATTTGATATTTGAAATGAAATCGTACAAAATACTATTTGCGGGTATCTTACTCGGCTTCACCACGGTTCTCGGAGGCTGCAATGCTTTGGATCGTGAACCGCACATCATCACCGAGGATCAGTTCTACACCTCCCCTGAGCAGGCTCAGTTGGGGCTGAACGCGGTGTATGGAGTGATGAACAGCTGGCAGCTCTATGGATGCACGCTCATCCTCGACCTTAGCTACAACACGGACATATCGATGTACCTCTCAAGCACAAACTCTTCCATGTACGGTGCCTCGTTTGAACTTGACGCCAATTCGGCATCTGTTTCAGATCCGTGGATATGGCTCTACAAGGGCATCGGAATCGCCAACGCTTTTTTGGAGAAGATTTCCGGCACTGATTTGGATCCGGATGGCTCCATGTGCGCCCAAGCGAGGTTTCTTCGTGCGTGGTACCATTTTGTCCTCGCGCAGAACTATCTGGATGTTCCTTTGAAGACGACGGCCACCGAATCGTACAAGGATGTGAAGATTGCTGCCACCCCTCAGTATGAGGTCATGAAATGGGTCGTTTCAGAAATGGAGGAGGTTCTTCCGTTCATCACTGAGAGCCTCGATCATGCCCCTTCCGACGTGACGCGAACGACCGTTCACGGCATACTCGGCAGAATCTATCTCTATATGGCCGGAGAGGCAGTATCGGGAGTTACTGACGATGAAAGGCATACATATTTCGATAAGGCCGCAGAGCACTGCAAGGCGGTGATTGACAGTGGACTGCATCGTTTGAATCCGGACTATTCGCAGATTTTCATAAACTATGTTGCCGACAAATATGACACGGAGTATCATGAGTCCATGTGGGAAGTAGATTTCTACGGAGACCGTTCCTCCTCGATGTATTTCGGGAACAGCCGCTGGGGAGAGCTCAACGGTCTGAGGTGCTCTAATGCGGACACCGATTACGCCAGCCACAAGGTGAATTGGGCCAACGGCCTGTTTGGCAACACCTACAGACTGTGGGAACTGTTCATGGATGAGGATCGTACCCCTTACGAGAGGAGTCTTTCGATAATCACCGACAAGCGTCAGGACTGGAGCATCCCGGGTTTTACCTATGAAGGGACGAAGGACATAGCGGTCCTGTATCCTTTTGGGGGAGACCCGTCAGACAGGAGAAAGCTGATTGCCGCCGTTGATCGCACTCCTTATTACAGCACTAATAATACGGCGGAGCAGAACACCAACGTCAACGCCACCTACTATCCGGGAGGCCGGCAGATAGGCAAGTTCCGCCGTGAGGTCCAGTACGAGGGACTCAAGAACTTCAGAAGTATATGGACAGGCATAAATGTTCCTTTGCTCCGCTATTCCGACGTCATCCTAATGTACGTCGAGGCGGTCAATGAACGCGATCGTAAGCCTACGGAGGATCTCTATGATATGATTCTTCCTTTACGCGAAAGGGCCGGCGTCCAGACTCCGTCATACAGCAAGTACGACAGCTACGAGAAGTTTCAGCAGTTTGTCAGGAACGAGCGTGCGCGGGAACTGTGCTTTGAAGGTCTGCGCAAGCAGGATCTCATACGATGGGGCATCTATTACGAGAGCATGATGGAGGTTCGTGAACTGGCGTTGAGCAACAAGAATTGGGCAAACACGAGTTCTGCGAGGAATTTCATCACCCTTTCCAGCAGAATGAGCCGGAGGAACAATTACCTTCCGATTCCTGCCATCGAATTGGCCGTGAATACGGAGATGAAACAGAACCCATTGTGGTAGAGCAATAAAAGGAAATATATGAGAAAGAACATTTATATTTCGGCGCTTGCCTTTCTTGCGCTTTCTCTGGCGTCCTGCCAGCAGCAGAATATATCCCTTCCTGTCGATTTCGACGTCATGCTCGACGGTGATAATGTCTATAGGCCTGGGGAGATTGTACGTTTCCGTTTTAGCGGAGACGCCGACTACATCACGTTCTTCAGTGGGGAGGTCGGTCATGAGTTCGACAAGCGGGAAAGGACATCCATTCCTATAGACGAAATTAAGAATCTGTCGCTGGATTTGAAGTTCCAACCGCTTTGGGGGATAGGGGCTATGAATCCACAATCCGAATATGGTTTTAGGGTCTATCTTTCCAAGGATTTTAAGGGCTTCTCAAGCGTGGACGGTTTCGAGCAGAGGAAGGAAATCCAGAAGATGATAGACGAGGGGCAGTTCCCTCTTACCGAGGAAGACCAGACCAAGCCGTGGAAGCAGGTGTGGAATGACATAGAATGTGAGTCCATACAAAATGAGTGGAGATATGGTTACAGCACTGACAATCTCATTGAATATGCGGAAAATTTCTGCCTTGCCTTTCATTGGAAACCATGGACGATAAACTGGACGCGAAGCCAAAGAACCTACCATGTCAAAGGCTCTATTAATATGGAATATGGAAAGAATGAGCAGCGCAGGACAACGCTTGCCGAGGTTCCGTTCACTGTCGTGACCATGAACGAGCAGGATCCTCCTCATCTGGGAACAAATCCTAAAATGAGGGGTGATACCGTCTCCATCGGAACTTGCCATTTCGGAAATCCGGAGTGGGAAATCAACTTTGAGGGGGCCGCGTCAAACTTCCCTGGTCTCGATTGGGAGCTGGACGTGTGGTGTATCTCTGACCCGATGCCGCTCAACTCTGTGTCCAAGGACAAGGGCGTACAGATAAAGAGCCTATTGAGCCCGATTCTTACCTACGACCATGTCTATGACAAACCGGGCACCTACAAGGCCGTGTTCTATGGCGTGAACGATAACTATCAGGGGCAGAAAACCGCAGTCAAGGAGGTGACAGTGATTGTGGTCGATGATAAGCCGTTCCCGGTTGATGGCCAGTGATATTAAGGTAATAATAAAAGTTAAGAAAGCTATGAAAAGTTGGCTTATGACATTGGGGACGGCATTGGCTATCCTTGTTCTTGGAAATTATCAGGTTGAGGGTGCAGAAAAGCATTCCGGAAGATCCGCTCGTCCGGTCGGGAAAGAAGTGCGTCTTTCAAAGGAAGTCCTTCTCGACAAGATTAAGGGCGGATGGGCCGGACAGACCATCGGCTGCACCTACGGCAGCGTAACTGAATTCAAGTATCGCGGGACGATGATAAATGACAACATCAACATCGAATGGCCGGAGCACTGGATTAAGTTCTTCTTTGACCGCGCTCCCGGGCTGTATGACGATGTTTATATGGATCTCACATTTGTCGATGTCTTTGAGCGTTTGGGACTTGACGCACCGCAGGAAGCGTTTGCCGAGGCATTTGCCGATGCCGATTATCTTTTGTGGCATGCCAACCAGAACGCCCGTTACAATCTTCTGAACGGGATGAAGCCCGGGGAAAGCGGTTTCTGGATGAACAATCCTCACTGCGATGACATTGACTTTCAGATTGAGGCGGATTATGCCGGGCTGATGTCTCCGGGAATGGTGAATACTGCGGTTCACTACACCGATGACATCGGGCATATAATGTGTTATGGCGACGGATGGTATGGTGGAGCATATGTGGCCGCCATGTACGCCCTCGCCTTCGTCAGCGATGATGTCAATTACATAGTGAACGAGGCGCTGAAGGTCATTCCTGAACAGAGCCGTTTCCACCGGTGCATCAGTGATGTAATCAAATGGCACAAGATGTATCCCGACAATTGGGAACTCACATGGGCACGCTGCCAGAAGGAATGGTCGTTCGACATCGGCTGCCCGACCTCGGTCTATGTGGATACGAACATCGATGCCGTCACGAACAGTGCCTATGTCGTCATGGGGCTCCTTTACGGAGGCGGCAACTTCTACAAGACAATTGACATCTCGACGCGATGCGGTCAGGATAGCGACTGCAACCCGGCGACCGCAGGCGGCATTCTCGCTACGATGCTCGGCTACAGCAATATCCCGGAATACTGGATGCCTAACCTCCGTGAGGTTGAGGATAGAGGTTTCGGATACAAGGATATATCGCTCAACGATGTCTATGGAATGTCGTTCCGGCAGGCGCTTCAGGTCATTGAGCGCAACGGGGGAAAGGTCTGTGATGACTATGTTGTCATTGCCGTTCAGAAACCGGAGGCGGTGAGGCTTGAACAGTCGTTTCAGGGATATGTCCCGGTAAGTTCGGAAAGGACGAGCTGGGATTCCCACACCCCGTACATCGAGGATGTGAAAGTGCTTTGCTTCACGGGCAACGGAGTTTCTGTTCCGTTCACATACGCCTGCGGATGGGATGTTGAATACAAGGATCCGTATGTCGCGGAAGTGGAGGTCTGGCTTGACGATGAGATGGTCGAGTTGGTGAAACTTCCGGTGAACAAGAAAATCCGCAAGGATGATCTTTTCGTACGGTTCGGCCTTGAGAAGAAACCGCATAGACTTTATTTCAAGCTCAGGAATCCGGATCCGGATCACAGAATCAGACTTTCAAACTACACCGTTTATTCGGATAGTCTGAAAGTGCTCACACATGACGGGACTTGGACAAGATAATAGGCGAATGAAAGGATTGATAGTGACATTTTCGGCGACACTGGCGGCACTCCTGCTGCCGGTGCCGTCGTTTTCAGCGGCGGGCACGGATGCTTGTGCGCCTGCGGACGAAAAATGCCTCGAAAAGGGCGCGGCGGAGAGCTGTTTCGACTGGAGGGGATTTCTCGGGGAGCATGATATGCTCTGGGACAATGACATCACCGCAGACCCGGTGTTCCCGGAGGGAGTGCAGGGCAAGCGGCATTGGGGTCGCACCGACGGTTATTATTCCGGGTCGCTGATGGGCAACGGGCTGCTCGGAACCAATCTCTACAAACTCAGCGACGGGGTCTATCGTCTGAATGTCGGACGCAGCGATGTCACGGAAGCACGGAAGCCTTTCAGTCTCTACAACTCCGGGCGTCTGCCAATCGGCTATTTCACTTTTTCCACTGTCGGTCAGGTGCAGGACGAAAAAATGCGTCTGTCCATATATGACGCCATAACATCCGGGACATTGAAAACCGATGTCGGTGAACTCGATTTCCGGACCTATGTCCATTCGGAACGCGAATGTATAGTATTCGACACACGGACGGAAGAGGGCGAGAGCGGATGGAAGCTCAATTTCATTCCTCAGAAAGCCATAAGCCCGAGATATGTCTTCAATTGTTCGAATGTCCCGAAAGGATATGTCAATTCAGAGAGGAAATCCAATCCGGACTCATATTTCCGTAAGGACGGCGACATAAGCATGAGCATACAACCTCTCGCGAAGGACACGACATTCACGGACATTGCTCGATGGTATGTGGTGGCGTGGAAGACTGTCACCGACGGCCCGGACAGCAGGACAATCGCCACAGTGGCCCAGTCCGCAAAGCTCGAAACCGCCGTCCGCGAGGCCAAGTCTGTCATCCGCAAGGCGTTCGCCGTCCCAAAAGAAAAACTTGACTCGGAGCATCTCGGGTGGTGGCACAAATTCTATGAGCAGGCTGCCTTCCTGACCTTTCCGGACAAGGAAATCGAGCGCTTCTACTGGTTCCAGTACTACAAGTTTGCCTCCACTGCACGTCCTGGCAAGCCTGTGGTTGATTTGCAGGGAGTGTGGCCGACCTGCGACACGCCTTGGCCGGCAATCTGGATGAATCTCAACATACAACTCACCTATAGCTGGCTCACGAAGGCGAACCTCGGTTTTCTTGAGCAGCCTCTTTGGAACGCTCTTTGGAAGAACCGCGACAATCTCAAGAGGAATGTTACTGACATCCGCGGACAGGAAGATTGGACCGAGTGCCGCGTGATGCCGAGGGCTTCGGGATACGATATGCACGCTCCGCTCAGTCCTGCTCTGGCTTTGCGGAACCAATACGAAGTGGGGAATCTCACTTGGACTCTGTTTTACTATTATCAGATGTGCCGGGCATACGGAGATGATTTTCAGATGAAAGAAAGGCTTTTCCCTCTGCTGAAATCTGCGGTGAACATCTTCTTCCGCATCCGCATCCAGAACCCGGACGGGACATATTCCCTGCCTTCAACTGCATCGCCCGAATACGGTGAGGGGGATCTCGGGGAAATAGGAACCAACACGAACTACGACCTCGCCAATCTACGCTGGGGCCTGTCGGCGCTCATAGAGATTGACGAGAAATACGGCTTGAACGACCCTATGCTCCCTCAGTGGAAGGATTTTCTTGCGAAGATGCCGTCTTTCCGCTATGATGAAAACACCGGCTTCAAAATCAGCGACAAATTTGAATTCCTTGACACGACCCACCGTCACTGGTCTCATCTTTTCATGATTTATCCCTACCATTTTCTTGATTGGGACAATCCTCTGGACGCGGAGCGGATGACTCTTTCTCTCCGCAGGTGGCAGGGCAACACTGGTTACTCGCTCACGGGGAAGGCCGCGATGCTCGCCTCGCATGGGGAGGGAAACGCCGCCCTCGAGTGCTTGAAGCGTTTTTTTGCCGGCTGGGTGCGCCCGAATACGCTCTACAACGAGTCCGGTCCTGTAATCGAGACCCCATTTTCGGCCATGTGTTCGCTGGAAGAATTGTATATGCAGGACTGGGGCGACCGGATTAGAGTCTTCTATGGCTGTCCTTCGTCTTGGACCGACGTCTCTTTCCGGAATATGCGTGCGCGTGGAGCCTTTCTTGTCTCTGCGGTGCGCAAGGGCGGAAACACCTCGTGTGTCAGCGTTCTCAGCGAGAAGGGAGGAACCTGCCGCATTCAGACCGGAATCCCTGAGATGATGCTGATTGTCACTGGCGAGGACGGGAAGATTCCGCAGTGGAGAGCGCTCGGAGGCGGTGTGGTTGAGATTTACATGAAAAAGGGCGAGACGGTGACACTGACAAGGCGCCTGCTCTCCTACAATGTGAATTATGACGAAAGCAAGGTCCCGGAGTACACTCTTCCCGACCCTCTCGTAAAGAAAAATGGACGCAGAGTGAAGTCTGTGCAGGATTGGGAGAATAAACGTCGTCCGGAGATTATGGATATGCTCCGAAAGGAAATGTATGGATATGAGCCGGGGAAGCCATCAGGATTGCATTTTAAAGTTTTGGAAGAGAGCAGGGACGCATTCGGGGGAAAGGCCACGAGGCGTCAGGTGGCGGTGTATTTTACGGAAGACGAAAGCCGTTTTATGACCTTGCTGATGTATGTCCCGAATGGCGCGAATGGGCCTGTTCCTGCGTTTATGGGAATGAACTTCAGAGGGAACTATGCGACCACGACAGACCCTGAAGTTCTGATGCCGACTGAAGGACAACTTGCGGACTACGGTGCGTGGTATCAGCCTGTGGGACGCGGGGACTGGGGGCGAAGATGGCCTTATGAATATGTGCTTTCGAGGGGATATGCAGTCGTGACAATGTTCTATGGCGATGCCGACCCGGACTGGAACGACGGCTTCCGCAACGGAGTCCACGGTCTCATTGACGCCGGCAAGCCCCGTGAGGCTGACTCCTGGGGCACGGTTTCGGCCTGGGCATGGGGTCTTTCCCGTGCGCTTGACTATCTTGAGACCGACTCCGACATCGATGCCTCACGGGTGGCTGTGCTCGGACACTCGCGTCTGGGCAAGACAGCGCTTTGGGCAGGTGCGACTGACCCGCGTTTTGCTCTGGTCATTTCCAACTGCTCCGGCTGCTGTGGGGCGGCGCTTTCACGACGGAAATTCGGCGAGACCCCCTACATTATAAACGATGCCTTTCCGCACTGGTTTTGTGGTAACTTCCGCAAATACAGCAATAACGAGGATGCGCTGCCTTTCGACCAGCACGAACTTGTCTCGATGATTGCCCCTCGTCCTGTCTATATTTCCAGTGCGAGCGAAGACAATTGGGCCGACCAGAAAGGTGAGTATCTGAGTCTTGTCGGAGCCGCTCCTGTCTATGCCCTTTATGGCATTGACGGTTTCGCGGACACGGCCAAGCCTGCGGTCGAGAATCCCCGCGTCTGCGGTCGTATGGGCAACCACATGAGACGCGGAGGCCACGATATACTGCTTTACGACTGGACACAGTTCGTCAATTTTGCCGACATGTTTTTGAAATAACTCAAGTTTCTTTACAAGACGATGAAATTCCACAATATTCTCAGGACGGCATTGCTCTGCGCTATCGTTCTCCAGAGCATCGATTCATTTGCCGCTGAAGCGACGTTCAAATTTCGGACGAAGAACAGGAAAATCTACCATAAAGGCTGGATAGACCTCAATAAGAATGGGGTGAAGGATGTCTATGAAGACCAGTCGGCGGACATCGATGCGAGGGTGGAAGACCTGCTTTCGCAGATGACTTTGGAGGAAAAAACCTGTCAGATGGTGACTCTCTACGGCTATGGTCGCGTTCTCGCAGACCCTCTCCCTACTCCGGAGTGGAAGGCGAAGTTGTGGAAGGACGGCATTGGAGCCATTGACGAGCATCTGAACGGATTCCGCCAGTGGGGGATGCCGATTGAGATGTACAGTCCCTATCTTTGGCCTGCTTCAACCCATGCTGCGGCCCTGAACGAGGGGCAGAGGTTTTTCATTGAAGACACGCGCCTTGGCATCCCGACTGACTTTACGAATGAGGGGATACGTGGCGTGGAGGCCTATCGGGCGACCAATTTCCCGACTCAGCTCGGCCTTGGGCACAGTTGGAATAGGGAACTTATCCGCGAAGTGGGACGCATAACCGGGCGAGAGGGCAGGCTTCTTGGCTACACCAATGTCTATGCCCCGATTCTCGACGTGGGACGCGACCAGCGCTGGGGACGCTACGAGGAGGTCTATGGGGAGTCTCCCTATCTTGTGGGCGAACTTGGTGTGCAGATGGCTCTCGGTATGCAGACCGACTTTCAGGTGGCTGCGACGGCCAAACACTATATTGCCTATTCGAACAACAAGGGAGGACGCGAGGGCATGGCCCGCGTGGATCCTCAAATGGCGCCGCACGAGGTGGAGAATGTTCATGTGTGGCCGTGGCGCGAGGTCATCTCGCGTGGAGGACTGCTCGGGGCGATGGCTTCCTACAACGACTATGACGGCGAGCCGGTCGAGGGCAGCCATTACTGGCTGACGGAAAGGCTTCGTGGAGAATTCGGATTTCGCGGATATGTAGTCAGCGACAGCGATGCCGTGGAATATCTTTACTCGAAGCATAATGTGGCAGCCGATATGAAAGAGGCTGTGCGACAGAGTGTTATGGCTGGACTGAATGTGCGTTGCACCTTCCGTTCACCGGACAGTTATGTGCTTCCTTTGAGGAAACTTGTGGAAGAAGGGACAGTTCCGATGTCGGTGATTGACGAGAGGGTTCGGGACATTCTGCGCGTGAAGTTCCTTGTCGGGATTTTCGATAATCCCTACCAGACAGACTATGAGGCTGCTGACGAGGAAGTTGACGGAGAGCAGAATAACAAGGTCGCGCTGCGGGCCTCGCTTGAGTCGCTTGTGTTGCTGAAGAATGCCGATTCGGACAGCCCTTTCGCAACTGACGGGAAAACGCTTCCGCTGAATGCGGGGGCGCTGCACCGAGTTGCGGTGATAGGGCCGAACGCCGACGATACGGGCTATGCCAACCTTCATTACGGGCCACTTGGAACAGAAAATGTCTCTGTTCTAAAGGGTTTGCGCAATGCCCTCGAAGGCAAAGCTGAGGTTGTCTATGCCAAGGGCTGCGAACTTGTGGACAGAACCTGGCCGGAGTCGGAAATCCTTCCTACCGACCCTGATAAGGAGGAACTTGCGGGTATAGCCGAGGCCGTGAAGGCAGCCGAGTCGTCAGATGTGGCGGTGCTCGTACTCGGAGGCGGGCCGAGGACCTGCGGCGAGAACAAGAGCCGTTCCTCTCTCGAACTTCCGGGCCGGCAGAACCTGCTGCTTAAGGAGGTGAAGAAGACAGGCAAGCCGGTGATTGTCGTGCTCATAAACGGACGTCCGCTTTCGGTGAACTATGCCGATAAGGTTGCGGATGCGATTCTGGAGGCATGGTATCCGGGTGCGCACGGGGGAACAGCCGTTGCAATGGCGCTTCTCGGAGAGTACAATCCGGGCGGTAAACTGACGGTGACCTTCCCTCGCACAGTGGGACAGATTCCGTTCAATTTCCCTTGCAAGAGAGCCTCGCAGGTGGACGGCCGCAAGGAACTCGGCCCTGACGGTTGGGCAAGCCGCGTGAATGGTGCGCTCTACGATTTCGGATATGGGCTTTCATACACGAGTTTCGAATATTCCGGCATACGTCTTTCATCCGCGTCAATTGCTCCGACTGACTCTGTCAAAGTCTCGTTCAGTGTGACTAATACCGGCAAGGTTCGCGGCGACGAGGTGGTGCAACTCTATGTCGAGGACTGCCTCACATCGCTGACGGCCTACGAAAAGGTTCTGCGTGGTTTCGAGAGAATTCCTCTTGAGCCGGGTGAGACAAAGACCGTAGAGTTTCTCCTTACTCCGAAAGATTTGTCTCTGTTGGACAAGAATATGCACCGCGTAGTCGAACCGGGAGACTTCACGCTCATGGCCGGAGCATCATCGACCGACATTCGCCTGAAGGCAAAGCTCACGGTGTTCGATCCGGCAGCTGTGTCTAATGGCCTTGCTGAAACCTCCCTTTCCGGGGCGTCCGCTTCCGGTGAGGCTGGCCGCGATGCGCTGATGACTCTTTGCCCCGCAAGCCTTGGCAACGGCGATTTCCTGACAGTTCCGGCAAATGGCGTCGTCCGTGGTGTGCGGTTTATGCTCAGCGGCGGTTCTGACGCCGAGGTTTCGGTTCAGATTACAAACGGAGGCGGGCAGTTCCTCACGGTTGCCGGTGCAAGACGATGTGTATCAGGAATGAACGAGATTCTCTTCCCGGCGTCTGATGCTTCCGAACTGAGGCTCGTCGTCGGAAATGGACGGGTGACGGTGGAAAACATAGATGTATATTTTGAAAAATAACATATTACAATATTAGAATACTTGCGAAACGATGACAACGAGACTCAAGAACATCATCACCCTCGTCGCAGTAATGTTTCTTTTTGCGGCGACGTCGGTTTTTGCAAACGAAAAAACATATCATCTGACATCTCCTGACGGGCATATTTCCACATCTGTCACCGTCGGCGAGATCATCAGATACTCGGTGTCCCGCGATGGACAGGTTCTCATAGCCCCGTCCGCGGTTTCGATGAGGCTTTCAGACGGCGTCGTTTTCGGACAGAATGACAAGGTGCGCAAGGTAGCGAAGACTTCATCAGACGAGACTTTCCCCGCTGTCGCCTACAAGAAAGCTGAAGTGAGGGATAATTATAATCAGATAACGCTGCTGTTCAAGGAGTTTGCTCTCGTGTTCAGGGCGTATGACGACGGTGTGGCCTACAGGTTTGAAGGCAGGCTCGGCAAGGCAAAGAAGTATGAAGTCATTTCCGAGCAGGCCGAGTTTGACTTCGGGAAGGACAGAACGGCGTTTGTCCCTTATGTGATAGGACTTGGAGGAAAGCAGTTTGACGGACAGTTCTACAACTCGTTCGAGAACACCTATCGTTTGCAGCGGCTTTCCGAATGGCGTAAAGATAAGCTCGCGTTCCTTCCGCTTGCGGTGGAGGCCGAAGACGGAGTGAAAGTTCTTGTTACGGAAGCGGGTCTCACGAACTATCCGGGTATGTATCTTCTTGGCGAAGAGGGGAGCGCAAAGCTCAAGGGAGTGTTCGCTCCATATCCCAAGACTGTCGAGCAGGGTGGCAAGCATCTGCTTCATGGCATTGTGACGGAGCGTGAGGACTTCATCGCGAAGGTCTCCGGAGATGAATTGTTCCCGTGGAGGACGGTCATAGTCAGCACTAGTGACGCGCAGCTTGCCGTGAACGACATGGTGTGGAAACTCTCTCCTACGCCGGATGCGGAGACGGACTGGAGCTGGGTTAAGCCCGGCAAGGTGGCATGGGACTGGTGGAACAACTGGAATGTCTATGGGGTTGATTTCAAGTCGGGAATCAACAACGAGACCTACAGGTACTACATCGATTTTGCCGCCTCTCACGGCATCGAGTACGTGATTCTCGACCACGGATGGGCTGTGCGCCTGAAGGCCGACCTTCTGCAGGTCATTCCTGAAATTGACATGAAAGGGCTTGTCGATTACGCAAAAGAGCATGGTGTGGGCATCATTCTCTGGGCGGGCTACTGGGCCTTTGACCGCGATATGGAGAATGTTTGCCGACATTATGCAGAGATGGGAGTAAAGGGCTTCAAGGTCGATTACATCGACAGGGACGACCAGATTGCGGTGAACTTCCATGCGAGGGCTGCGGAGATGGCTGCCCGTTATGGTCTTCTGATTGATTTTCACGGAACCTACAAACCGGCGGGGCTGAATCGCCGTTGGCCTAATGTGGTGAATTACGAGGGCGTGCATGGACTTGAGCAGATGAAGTGGAGCGACCCGTCTGTAGATCAGGTTACCTACGATGTGACGGCTCCGTTCATCCGTATGGCGGCTGGGCCGATGGACTACACTCAAGGCGCGATGAGGAACGCTACGAAGTCCAATTTTCGTCCTGTCAATGACGAGGCCATGAGTCAGGGCACGCGCTGCCGTCAGCTTGCTGAGTATGTGGTGTTCGACTCTCCGCTCAATATGCTCTGCGACTCTCCGTCAAACTACATGATGGAGCCTGAATGCACCGGCTTCATAGCCTCTGTACCTACTGTCTGGGACGAGAGCCTTCCGGTGAACGGGGAAATCGGCAAGTTCATTACTCTCGCCCGTCGTAGCGGTGACATGTGGTATGTCGGCTCTCTCACAAACTGGGATGCACGAGAACTTACACTCGACCTCGGGTTCCTCGGTGATGGCGATTGGACTCTGGATATCTTTCGTGACGGTATCAACGCGGACAAAGCCGCCCGCGACTACGCGCACGTCACCGCTCCCGTCCCTGCCGACCGTCGTCTCACCATTCACCTCGCTCCAGGAGGCGGTTGGGTCGCCAAAGCCACGCGAAACTGATGCATTCGCTTGTGCGGCTATGTCAGTAGTTCAGCCCAACAATCCATAGTGGCAGTTTCTTTCCGACCGGATACTCCAGATTGTCCGCAAGGATGTATGAATTCGGAATGTCGGCTATTTGATCGAATGTTTTTTTTTCGCCTCCGACTTCAAGAGTGACGGACCCGTCGATTTTGAAGTCTCCGACGGATTTTCCATATTCGACCGTGTGACGGGCGCTAAGCTGATTTACGACAAAACATTCCCTGACAGTCCCGATCTGACATTGATTAGCTAATGCGTATAGCATATTCGGATTGTGGATGAATATCTTGTCCGGCTTCTGCATCTTGGTTACCGTTTTGTTGTCTGCATACAGCAGGTGTAGCAGTTCAGCCCTTTTCATGGAGTCAAGATAGCTCAGCACCGTGTTTTTGCTTATCTCAAGATATGATGCAAGTTTTGAGATGTTGACCTCATAGGGAATGTTTCCGGCAAGGAACAGAAGCATAGCTTTCAGTTTCCTTGTGTAGGATGGTTCGACCCTGCAGAATTCAGTCATTTCCTGTTCTATTATGAAATTCACCACATTCTCTATTCTGCTGTAATACTCGACCTCACTCCCGTCGTAGAACGGATAATAGCCTGTACGCAGGTATTCCTCAAACATCTTCTGAGGGCGGCAGAGCCTGTTCATTTTTTCGCAGATTGTATCCGCATTGTTCAGAATGTCATCCAGACTGTATCTCGGAATTATTTTCCCTTTATAGAAATGGAGGTATTCTCTGAATGAGAGCCCTTCCATCGTGTATGAGAGCGCACGCCTTGACAAGTCGGCATCGGCATTGAGAATCTGTATCAGTGATGAACCGGTAAAGGTTATCTTGAGTTCCGGATATAGGTCATTGATTTCCTTTATCTCCTTGCTCCAATGAGGGTATTTATGTACCTCGTCAAGAAACAGATGCCTTCCGCCCATTTGATGGAAACGCTCGGCAAGGTCGAGGAGCGAGTGCGATGAGAAATAGATGCTGTCCATCACGCAGTAGAGAGCTTCTCCGGCATTTGTCCCGTATGTCCTGCGGATATATTGCCGTATCATTGTGGTCTTTCCGACTCCTCGTGACCCTTTGATGGCAACGAGGGGTTTTTCCCAGTTGATGTCATTTATCCGTTCCCTGACAATATCCATACTGACTTGCGAAATGTACATCCTGTGCTTTTTTACCAATGTTTCCATATTCGGTTATTATTTTCTGCAAATATACAAAAGCTTAATAGAGTGACCAAAATATTTATGATTTCGGTCACTGCATTAAGCTAAATTCTATAAAAATCGCTTAATGTAGTGACCTTTTGTTGGCTCCTAAATTTTGTTTGGTAATGTCAGAACTGGAAGTAGGCCTTTGCGTTGTGGTAGCAGATGTCGCTGACCATTTTGTGGATGAACGGCATTTCTGATTTCGGGAGTCTTCCGGAAGCTATGTCGTCGCCGAGCAGGGCGCAGAGAATGCGGCGGAAATACTCGTGGCGAGGGTAGGAGAGGAAACTGCGGGAATCAGTGAGCATACCGACGAAACGGCTGAGAAGCCCGAGGGACGACAGGGCGTTCATCTGCTTGCGCATACCGTCCTCCTGATCGAGAAACCACCAGGCTGCGCCATACTGCATCTTTCCAGGCAGGCTTCCGTCATTGAAGGTATATGCCATAGTCGCAAAGACCTCCGTATCCTTCGGGTTGAGGTTGTAGAGTATGGTCTTTCCGAGTTTATCTTCGTAGGCGAGATTGCTGAAGAATCTGTGACCGGCAGCCGCAACCGGTTTGTCGTCAATGGCGTCGAATCCCGTGTCCGGGCCGAGTTTCTCGAACATCCTGCGGTTGTTGTTTCTGTTGGGACCTACGTGGAACTGCTGGGTCCATCCGCTTTCGCAGTCCATGGCCGCAAGGTCGAACAGTACGGCACTCTTGAACTTCGAGACTTCGGCAGCGTCGGGAACCTGACCGCCGAGGACCTTGCGGAAGATGCGGTCGGCCTCTTCGCGCGGGCAGTCGTCCGAATAGAAGGTGTCAAGGCCGTGGTCTGAAAGGCGGCAGCCCATCCGGGCGAAGAACTCGTGACGTTTCCGGAGGGCGTCAAGCAGGTCCTGATAGCCCGTGATTCCGACTCCCGAGACCTCGGAGAGCTTTCCGATGTATGTCGCGAAACTTTCGGGTGCATCCACTCCCATCACCTTGTCCGGCCTCCATGTCGGCAGCACCTGCACCCCGAACGGATGTTCCGCAATCTGCTTGTGCCATTCCAACGAATCCGTCGGATCATCGGTGGTGCAGACGGTCTCCACATTAAACTTCCGCATCAGCGCCTGTGCACGGAATTCCTCCGTCCCGAGCATCTCGTTGCACCTGTCATAGATGCTCCGTGCGGTCTCGGGCTTCAGAATGTCATAAATCCCGAAAACTCTCGCAAGTTCGAGGTGCGTCCAGTGATAGAGCGGGTTTCGCATGGTGTAGGGCACGGTTTCCGCCCATTTCTCAAACTTCTCCCAACTGCTGCGGTTTCCTGTGATGAAGTCTTCTCCGACTCCGTTGCCCCTGAGCGCGCGCCATTTGTAGTGGTCACCTCCGAGCCAGACCTCAGTGATGTCGGCGAACCGGTGGTTTTCGGCGACCTGCTGCGGCACCAGATGACAATGGTAGTCTATAATAGGTTGTTTTTCAGCACTTTCGTGATAAAGTTCGCGGGCATATCCGTTCCCGAGAAGAAAATCTTCGTTGATTAAGCTTTCCATATTTCCTGAGTTTTCACAAATTTAAGAAACTGTTTAAATTTTTCGTGCATTTGTTTTTATGTGTTCGTTCTTTTGTTGTCTTTTTGGCCATATTTTCCCATTTTGCTCGTCATTTAGCACCGCTAAACTCCTCTCAAAATAAGAAAAATCTGACTCAAAAATACATCTCAAAATAACTGAACAAAAAATTTAAACAGTTTCTATGAAAATATTTCCGTGTACGCACACGGAGATTGAATAAAATTTCCTACTTTTGTCATCGGTTATTTCTTGGGGTCGACATAAATATTTCATATATATGGCAAAAATAGTTACATTCGGAGAGATTATGCTCAGGCTTGCAACGCCTGGACATCTCAGGTTTTCACAGGCTCATGAATATGAGGCAACTTTCGGCGGTGGAGAGGCAAATGTCGCGGTGTCGCTCGCAAATTATGGCGAGGATGCGCACTTCGTGACGGCACTTCCGGGGAACGACATTGCCAAGGCATGTCTCGCGGAACTTCGCGGACTTGGAGTAGGTGTTGAATTCTGCATCGAGAGCGGTGACAGGGTCGGCATCTACTATATCGAAAAAGGTGCAGTTTCGCGTCCGAGCAAGGTGATTTACGACCGTGCGCATTCTTCAATTTCTGAGATAAAGTCCGGTATGATTGACTGGGACAAGGTGTTCGAGGGTGTGGACTGGTTCCACTGGACGGGCATCACACCGGCAATCAGCCAAGGTGCGGCAGATGTCTGCCTGGAGGCCATTGAGGCCGCTTCCCGTCATGGAGTGAAGGTTTCCTGCGACCTTAACTATAGAAAGAATCTCTGGAAATATGGCAAGACGGCGTCCGAGGTTATGCCTGCTCTCGTGGCGGGCTGCGACGTGATTATCGGCAATGAAGAGGACGCGGAGAAGGTCTTCGGCATCAAGCCGGAGGGATTCAACGCCGAAGCTGGAGTGATTGACACCGCAAAGTTCGAATTTGTCGCAAAGTCGCTGATGGAGAAGTTCCCGAAGGCCTCTAAAGTGGCGATTACCCTTCGCGGCTCGGTGAATGCCGACCACAACACTTGGGGCGCGGTTCTTTATGACGGCAAGACTCTCTTCGCCTCAAGGCGCTACGACATTACGGACATCGTCGATCGCGTCGGCGGCGGAGACTCTTTCGGCGGTGGACTCATCTACGGATTGTTGAACTACAAGGGTGACGACCAGAAAGCTCTCGACTTTGCGGTGGCTGCATCCTGCCTCAAGCACACTATTGAGGGAGACTACAACCGGGTTTCAGTCGCTGAGGTTGAGACTTTGATGAAAGGTAATGGTTCAGGGCGCGTCTCAAGATAAATTGTTTTTTATGGCAAAGTATAATAAAATTCAGGTCATTTCGACCGCAGTTTCGACCGGACTCGTGCCGGTGTTCTATAATCCGTGCGTGGAGACTTCCAAGGCGGTGCTCAAGGCTTGCTATGACGGCGGCATACGTGTGTTCGAGTTCACAAACAGAGGCGACTTTGCCCACGAGGTGTTCTCGGAACTGGTGAAATATGCAAATGCGGAACTTCCGGGAATGATTCTCGGCGTGGGGTCAATCATTGACGCTCCCACTGCGGCTCTCTACCTTCAGGAAGGAGCAAACTTCGTTGTCGGCCCGCTCTTCAACCCGGCTATTGCCCCGATATGCAACCGCCGCTGTGTTCCTTACATCCCTGGTTGCGGCTCGGCGACTGAAATCGGGATGGCTCAGGAGGCAGGCTGTGACATATGCAAGGCATTCCCAGGCGACGTGCTCGGCCCCGCATTCGTCAAGGGCGTCAAGGCTCCGATGCCGTGGACTCAGATTCTCGTGACCGGAGGCGTGAAGCCGGAAGCTGAGAACCTCAAGGCCTGGTTCAAGGCCGGCGCTTCCTGCGTGGGCATGGGCAGCAACCTCTTCCCTAAGGATGTAGTGAAGGCAGGCGACTGGGCAACCGTCACAAAACTTTGCAGCGAATCTTTGAAGATCATCGCCGAAGTGCGTCAGTAACAAAATCTTGTGGCTCCGGTGCAGATGCGTTCCGGAGCCACATTCTTTAACCACACATAACACTGATATTATGGCCCGTAAGGACAAAATGACCAACTTCCGGTGGGTAATCTGCGCGATGCTCTTTCTCGCGACCACCGTCAACTACCTCGACCGTCAGGTGCTCTCCCTCACATGGGACGAGTTTATAAAACCCGAATTTCATTGGGATGAATCCCATTATGGAACGATAACATCCATATTTTCAATAGTTTATGCCGTATGCATGCTTTTCGCCGGACGATTCATCGACTGGTTGGGCACGAAGAAGGGTTACCTTTGGGCCATTGGGATATGGTCTGCCGGAGCTTGTCTCCACGCTCTCTGCGGAATCATTACCGAGAATGTCGTCGGACTGCACAGCGCTGCGGAGCTCATGCAGGCAACGGGAGATACGGCGGTGCTTATTTCAACGGTCAGCATGTACTGCTTCCTCGTGGCCCGCAGCGTTCTCGCGCTCGGTGAGGCCGGCAACTTCCCTGCGGCAATCAAGACCACGGCGGAGTATTTTCCGAAGAAAGACCGCGCGTTCGCAACTTCAATATTCAATGCCGGTGCGTCCATCGGTGCGCTCATTGCCCCGCTCACGATTCCGCTGCTCGCCAAGGCCTGCGGTTGGGAGATGGCATTTATCATCATCGGAGTCCTTGGGTTTATCTGGATGGGAATCTGGGTGTTTGTCTATGCCAAGCCGGAGAAGTCCAAGTTCGTAAACGCCGCCGAGCTCGAGTACATCGAGCAGGACAGGCTCATCGAGACGGAGCCTGTGGCGGCAGTTGAGACTGTTGTTGAGGCGACATCTGAAGACGGCGGTACAGATACCGTCGAATCCGTCATTGAAGTGGAAAAGCCGGTGGAGCAGGCTTCCGCGAAAAAAATCTCCATCTGGCAGGCTCTGAAGTACCGCCAGACTTGGGCGGTCATCTCAGGCCGTTTCATGGCTGACGGCGTGTGGTGGTTCTTCCTCTTCTGGACTCCGTCCTACCTTAATTCCCAATTCGGTATAAAGACAACCGAGCCACTTGGCATGGCGCTGATTTTCACCCTCTATGCCATCACGATGCTCTCCATTGTCGGAGGCAAACTCCCGACTATCTTCATCAACAAGGCAATGAGCAAAGGCGGCAAGTTCGACCCATACTCGGCAAGGATGAAGGCGATGCTCATTTTCGCCATATTCCCGATATGTGTCCTTCTCGCCCAGCCACTCGGCACCATATCCCCGTGGTTCCCGACCATCCTCATCGGCATAGGATGCGCCGCACACCAGTCCTGGTCAGCCAATGTCTACACGACTGTCAGCGATATGTTCCCGAAATCTGCGGTTGCCACAGTCACGGGAATCGGCGGAATGGCTGGCGGAATCAGCTCCATGATTATGCAGAAGTTCGCAGGCGAGCTCTTTGTCTGGTCTGACAAGGTCGGCCTCCATTTCCTCGGCTTCGAGGGCAAACCTGCCGGCTATTTCATAGTCTTCTGCATCTGTGCCTTCGCCTACCTCATAGGCTGGCTCCTGATGAAATCCTTCGTCCCACGTTACAAGGTCGTCGAAGTGGAATAGTCCGTCACAATAAGGTGATTTGAAGAGCTGTTTTCGTCACAATAAGGTGATTTGAATTGATGGTTGTGTCATAATAAGGTGATTTGAAGAGCCGTTTTCGTCACAATAAGGTGATTAAAATAGCTATTCTTGTCATAATAAGATAGTTTGATGCTTGTCTTTGTGCACAATAAGACAGTTTGATGTTGGCCTTTGTGCATAATAAGACAATTAAGAACACTCAGCAAAAAAGTAAAACTGGTGCTATGTGTTTTGTTCTGCGCACAGAATAACCTGACTAATAGAACCGGCAATTGTAGCGGGAGAGGAGGTCGATGGAGCTGAAGTTATCGGGGTGGAGTAGTTTGTTACTGACGGTGTTTGCGGAACTCCGACGGTGTCATGCCCTTGTAGGCGCAGAAGACACGGGAGACGTTGCGGCTGTCGGCGAAACCGCAGGATATGGCTATGTCCTCGATGGAGCGGTCGCTGCTCAGGAGAAGTTCGGAGAACTTGCTTATGCGGTAGTTCTGCAGGAACTGGTAGATTGACGTGCCGGTGTCGTGCCGGAAGCGTTTCTCGAACACGCGGCGAGAAAGCGGCACGAGGTCGATTAGTTCGGAAACGGATATGGGCGAATTGTAGTTCTTTTCGATGTATTCGACGACTTTCAGCACATACTTGTCCTGCACGGCATATTTTTTCGTCGAACCTCTTGACACGATCTGTAGCGGCGGAACGGTGATGTTGAACGGCTCGCTGATATTTTTCTTTATGAGTTCCTCGATGACCTGCCCGGCGATGTAGCCTCCGTTCTGCGCGTCAATCTCGATGGAAGACAGCGTGGGGTTGGATATGTTGCAGAGCATCTCGTCATTGTCAACGCCGAGAACGGCAAAGTCTTCGGGAATCGGAATCTCGTAAATCTTGCAGGTTTCGGTGACATGGAGGGCATAATAGTCGTCGCAGCAGAATATCGCGGTGTTCTTCGGAAGCCTCATCAGCCATTTGCCTATGGACTCGAAGTCCTGCGCCCATGATTCGCGGCCTCCGTTCTGCTCGAAATAGGTCTGGACGCCATACCCGTTCTCCGCAAGCCTCTCCCTATAGCCGACGAAGCGCTCGCGTGACCACACCGACTCGCTGATTCCGTAGTAGGCGAAGCTCTTGTAGCCGAGTCCAATGAAATAGTCCGCCGCAAGCCTTCCCGTGCCGATGTAGTCTCCCGTGAGGTTGCACACGCCAGGAATCCTGTCCTTATAGTTCTGGACTATGATGGGAATATTCAGGTCGCTAAGCATCTTCACGTCGATGTCGTTCATCTGTGCGACGATGGCATCGACATCCCATTTTTTTGCCCACCTGATGATTTCCTTGTCTCCGTGGAGCATCCTGTAATACAATGGCATACGATAGAACGCCCAGCCTTTCTGGTGCCGGGCGTATCGCACGAGACCGCTCAGCAGGTCTCTGCTGTAGCCGCTGGAGAAATCCGTCAGCAGCAATATTTTGACGACGTTTTCCTTTTTCATGACGCAAATTTAGTAATTTGCATCATAATGCAAACGGGCGATGAAGATGCGTTGTGTTCTGATGACGTGTTTTGAGGAATGTTTGACGATTATTTGCCTTTAATACAGCCTCAAATGCGTTTCCTTTGTATAAATGAAACTGATATTATGGACTTACACGACAAAGACTCCGTTTCCGGCGGATGCCGGGACTACATATTTTCACTCGTGATGCTCGGGGCGCTCTTCTTCGTCTTCGGGCTCGTTTCATGGGTGAATTCCATCCTGATTCCCTATTTCAAGATTGCCTGCGAGCTCAAAAGCGGGGTGCAGACCTACCTCGTGACCTTCGCTTTCTACATCGCCTATCTCGTGATGACGGTGCCGGCATCGTTCCTTCTGCGGCGGACAGGCTATAAGAAAGGTGCTCTGATCGGGCTGTGGATTATGGCGCTCGGGGCACTGCTCTTCTGGCCCGCCGCCCTGACGCGCACCTACGGGCTGTTCCTGCTCGCGCTTTTCACCATAGGAACAGCTCTCGCCATTCTCCAGTCGGTTGCAAATCCGTTCGTGACAATCATCGGTCCGCATGAAAGCGCGGCGAGGAGGATCAGTGTGATGGGCATCTGCAACAAGTTCGCGGGGATAATCGCGCCTCTGTTGTTTGCGGCGGCGGTCATCCGGCCTGAAGACAAGACCGTCATGGACATGGTTGAGGCCGGACTGTTAGAGGGAACGGCGAAAGAGGCCGCACTCGACGGGATGATACGGGGAGTGATTGTTCCCTACGTGGTGCTTGCGATTCTGCTTTTCATCTTCGGTCTGCTTTTCTACAAGTCTCCGGTTCAGGACATCAATCCGAACAGCGCGAACGGCGGTTCTTCGGAGGGCGACAGAAGCTCCATCTGGAAATATCCCTACCTCGTGCTCGGCGTCGTAGCCCTGTTCTGCCACCTCGGCAGCCAGCAGATTTCAGTCAGCACAATCATAGGCTACGCCCAAAGCATGGGCATGGACCTGGAGGCAGCCAAGGTCTTCCCGTCCTACACACTCGGCTGCATCCTGCTGGGCTACCTGCTCGGGGTGTTCTTCATCCCGAAGTACATCAGCCAGCAGAAGTCGCTTGTCGTCTGCACGGTCACGGGACTTGTTCTTTCGGTGCTTGTCCTTGTGCTTCCTCTCAAGGCATCGATTTGGAGCCTCGTACTTCTGGGCGTGCCGAACTCATTGATTTACGCGGGGATATGGCCTCTTGCAATACGCGGACTCGGAAAATGGACCAGCCTCGGCTCGTCGCTTCTCGTGATGGCGCTGTGCGGAAATGCCGTGCTTCCGCTGCTCTATGGTTATGTCTCCGACTACATCGGGCTTCAGGCATCGTACTGGCTTCTGCTGCCTTGCTTCACATATATGATATTCTATGCTGTTTATGGTTATAAGATAGAGAAATGGTAACGACTGCACTTACAAACGGAAAGATAATCGTCGCCGACAGGACGTTTGATGGCGTCCTCGTCATTGAGGACGGAATCATCAAGGGCATCTTCGGGAGCGTTCCTGCCGGTGCCGAGGTTATCGACTGCGATGGCTGCTATGTCAGTCCCGGATTCATCGACATGCACACTCATGGTGCCGGCGGCTCCGACTTTATGGACGGAACAGTCGATGCCTTCCTCACGGCGGCACGCATGCACGCCGTCCACGGTACGACACTGCTCTACCCGACCACGCTCACAAGCACCAACGAATGCCTTTTCGAGTCTTTCGAGACCTACCGCAAGGCTATGAAGGAAAATAGAGAAGGGGCTCGTTTCGGAGGAATGCACCTTGAAGGCCCATATTTCAGCCCGCGCTTTGCCGGTGCACAAGATCCGCGGTATCTACGCAATCCGAAGTCAGAGGAGTATCTTGATATTCTCTCCCGTTGCCAGGACATCGCACGCTGGAGCTTCGCACCGGAACTCGACGGCGCGGTGGAATTTGTCGCCGAACTCCATCACCGCGGCATTGTCGCCTCAATCGGCCACACGGACGCCACATTTGCGGACTGTGATGCTGCCTACCGTTCAGGAGCCTCGCTGATGACGCATTTCTATTCCTGCATGAGCACCATTTCGCGCCGCAACGCCTACCGCTATGCCGGCACCGTCGAATACGGCTACTGGCAGGACGGAATGAATGTGGAAATCATCGCTGACGGGATTCATGTGCCGGCCGACCTGCTCCGTCTGCTTCTGAAGATAAAGGGCGTGAGCCGTATCTCGCTTGTCACCGACTCGATGAGAGCCGCCGGAATGCCGGAAGGAACTAGCGTGCTCGGAGGCCTTGCCGACGGTCAGGAGGTCATCGTTGAGGATGGGGTCGCAAAGCTTATGGACAGGAGTGCTTTTGCCGGCAGTGTGGCTACTGCTGACAGGCTTGTGCGCACGATGGTGGACATCGCGGGCTGCACCGTTTGCGAGGCCGTTCGGATGATTACCGAAAACCCCGCGAGAGTCATGGGGATATATGATCGTAAAGGATCGCTTGAACCTGGGAAGGACGCGGACATTGTCGTGTTCGACGAGGACATAAACGTGAAAAGGACAATAATCGGAGGTAAGATAATATATTAGAACAATGATACTCAAGACATTCAAGAAGGACAACCTTGACGTCAAGGTCTACGACACAAGGGAAAATATGGGCAAGGCGGCAGCCTCTGACGTTGCCGCGTGCATACGGAAAGCGCTCGCAGTGAAGAACGAGATTTATATGATTTTTGCGGCGGCTCCGTCACAGAACGAGTTTCTCGAAGCTCTCGTGGCCGAGGAGGGAATCGAATGGGGACGGATTCATGCACTGCACATGGATGAATATGTGAACCTGCCATCTGACGCGCCTCAGGGATTCGGCAATTTCCTGCGCAGGGCCATTTTTGACAGAGTCCCTTTCGCAAGCGTTGAACTCATAGGCACGGACAGCGACACTGATGCCGCGTGCCGGCGCTATTCTGAGATTCTTTCGTCAGTGACAATCGACATTGTGTGTATGGGGATAGGAGAAAACGGGCATATAGCGTTCAATGACCCACACGTCGCTGATTTTAACGACCCGCTTCTGATAAAGAAAGTGGATCTCGATGAGAAGTGCCGGATGCAGCAGGTACACGACGGCTGTTTCAGGAGTATTGCCGATGTTCCCAAGTATGCCCTGACCCTCACTATCCCTCCACTAGTCGGTGCAGAGCATCTTTTCTGCGTAGTTCCCGCCGCCACCAAAGCCGCCGCCGTCAAGGCCACCATTCAGGGACCTGTGACAGAGAAATGTCCAGCATCCATTCTTTGCCGGCATCCTTCGGCAATTCTCTACACCGATAGGGAGGGGGCTTCCAAACTGCTCGCTGACGAGTAGGAAACCCTGGCAGTTGCAAAAGCCCGGCTTGAAGAAAATGAATTCAAGCCGGGCTTTCTTTGGGGTTAATTGGCAGCTATTCTTTCACGCAGCGGACATTGCAGCCGCGTGCCTTCTCTGCCGTCGAGAACTTCGGTTCGTTCCAGTTTGCCCATGCCTGAAGCCCGCGGGCATTGTTCCCGTCTGTGCTGCAGGTCCAGTAGAATGCTCCTGTCCCGCGATCGCGGGCGTTGCTTCCGATTGCAATCCATCCGGCGCATGGGAACAGGACTTTGGCCGAGGCGTCGGCGTATGCAACGGGGCCTGAGAATCCCCAATGCTTGAGTTCCGATGATGCCGCGTCAAGTTCATTTCCGGCGGCGGAAAGCCATCTGAGACCATTTCCTGTCAGTGCCGTCATTTCAGTGGCAGTCGGAACCCTCCACCCTTTCGGACATGGGTCGTATGCCGTTTTGACAGGGGAACTCTCGCTACCGGCATTCCATAGGTCATTGACCTCCGTTGCGAGCCAGTTTGCGCTGTTCTTGTAGAAGTTCTCTGCAAGAGCCTCTTCCAATCTTGCCACAGGGCCATTCACGTTTACGGCGAGCGCGTCCTCCTCAACGCTGTCCGTGTTGTAGCCGAAGCCTACAGGACGTCCCCACTGATAGTATTTCCCGTATGGATTGCCCGGGGTCTCGTTGTCGGCGGCCTTGTAGCCACAGTTTACCGGCGCCCATGTCGTGCTTCCTATGAGTACTCCCTTGCCGTGGTTGATTCCGTATTCGTCGACATAGTAGTCGCTCAAGTCGGGATTCTGTCTGACAGCAACTTCCGCAGTGACGCCGAGACCATCGTTCGCCACCGTCAGTTTTGCCGTTCTGAAATCGACCGTCGCGTTTGCCGCAGCCGTCACCTTTATCGTTGAGCTTCCCGCAGAGCCCTCCTTGACATCAATGGTGAGCCATGTATCCGAACTTGTGACCGTCCATCCGCAGTTGGAGTCCACGGTGACATCTTTGGTTTCACCCTTTTCCCCGAATTCGAGAGCCTCGGGAGCGAGACTGATGAATGGGTTGTCAGCACCTTGACTGACCTTGATGGTGCAGGATGTCTCGGGATAGTCTTTCGAAGAGATTCTGATTTCTGCGGTACGGAGGTCAAACTGCGGATTCGCAAGGATGGTAATCTTGAGAGGCGAACTTCCCTGCTCGCCTTCCGATGGAGAAAGCTCGACCCATTCCTCTGCGCAGGATGCCGCCCATGTGCAGTTTGTGCTGATCTTTATGGTCGCTATGTCTCCCTTGTAGTTGGCTTTCAGCTCCGTTGAAGCTCCGGCCTCAACAGCAGTTCCCTTGCAGACAATCGAGAGTTCCGGAATGAAGTCAGGAGTCTTCTCGCATGAGCATAGCATGGCGGTAAGCATGGTTACCGCACATAAAATATAGTTAGTCTTCATGTTATAAGTGATTTATGTGTAAAAAGATGTTATTTTACATCGAAAGCTCCGCCCGGCTGTGTCGTCCTGCGCAGGGTTAGCTGTGCCTCGTAGAGAGAACTTGGAGTCACCTTGCTGCCGTGGGAAATCCATTCTCCGTCAAGCGAAGGCGGGTTGCACCCGTTGTCAAACGTGTTTTTCTTCACGGCTCCGATGCATCCTATTGCCCAGTTCTTTCCGGAGACCTGCGGAGACTGGATTATGAATCCGTGGGACCATGACATTTCCTTGAACTGCGAACTCGTGCAGTTCCACGCGACGTCGTTAACTCCTGCCCATCCGTGCTTGGAGTTGATGTAGCGGTTTCTGATGTTGAACTGCCCCTCGACTTCGAGGTTCTCGTAGAGGGTTCCGCTGCTCCAGCACCTGTGCGGGCCGGTGTCAGCGGTAGAGCGCTTGCCGTAGCCGCCGCTGAATACATTCGGGCCGACTGTGTTCGAGCCGCTTGTGGCGAAGGGGTGTCTGGCGTCCTCGGAGCTGCAGTTGATGAAAATCGAAAGCTGGCCACAGTGCAGGTAGGGGTAGCGCCGACTTCCTTCAATGGTGCTCTGAAAGTCGGTGCAGAGGCAGTCCTTCACCGTGATGTTCTTGGAGGCGGCCCTGACAGTGGCAAGCCCGAATCCGAAATACTTTCCTGTCACGTTCTTCATCCAGCAGTGTTCCGCCACGGTGAATCCCACTCCATTCCAGCAGTGCGACTCGTTGGTTTCGTCGAAGAACTCGGACTCCAGGGCCATGTCCTCGATTCCGCATTCGCTGATTCTGTTGGAGTAGGAATATTTATAGACGTAGCCTCCGCCATATTTCGTCTCTATGGAACACGGCACCGGGTTCTCGAACCACAGCGTGTCCCTGTTTATCTTTGTCACTACACGTTCTGCATATTGTCTGTCGACGCTTGACGTTGTCCATATCCCCGTCATTCCGAGGTCGGCAATCCATTTGTCGTTTACGGCCCTGTAGACCACGACATTGTCCATAACCTTGAAAGCCGCCGCATTGTTGACCCGCACCCAGAACTGGCCTTCCGGAACATACTCGTCCCGGATGTTCGGTGATGCCGGCTTCGCTCCGGAACGGCTTCCGCTGCCTCCTACCGTAATCAGGTTCTCGGTCTCGCTGTCAATGTTTACGCTTCTCTTGCCCGTTCCAACGAGACGGGTAGCGGCGCCTTCCCCTCGAAGCACGACTCCGCTTGCGTTCAGAAGAATCTGTGTTCCGATGTTGTAGATGCCGGCCTTGAGCAGAATCGCCCCGCGATGCCTTCCTTCAAGAGGCATTGTCGCAACCTCCCGGATGGCGTCGTTGATGAGCTTTGTCGCATCCGAGCCGTCAGTAGGAGCCGTCAGTACCTTCACCACCTCAACGTCGGGAAGTTCCTCGTCTCCCCAGCGGTAGCCGACCCTTGAAAAGTCGAGAATATGCCCGCCATGTTCATCCACCGGCATTTCTCCGAATCCAGGAGTTATCTGTGGATATTTCGTAACTTCTTTGCCATAGTCCGCGGGCGGTTTCGGAAGTTCAATCAGCGGAGTTTCCTTTTCGCAGGAAGCGCAGCAGAGAGCCACCGCCCCTGCTGCGGCAATTTTCATTATCTTTTTCATCGTGAACTTATTTCTGACAACACATCCAGCAGAGCCTCTTTCTTCTCGTTCATCTCATTGCAGATATGTCTGATTTCATCGTCTTTGAGGTAGCCTCGGTTGAGCCGTGCAAATTCTTTCCCGACCGCCTTTCCTTCCCTGCAGACAGCCTGAAGTTCCATTCGTAGCGCAAGCGCGTTACAGATACGGAAGTCCGGACTTTCATATCTGTGCTCGATGCTTTTGAATCTGAGATAGTTGAGGCGTATCTTGAGCATCATGGACAAATGCGTGAGTTCGTCCTTTCCGGACTTTGACTTCAGAGAGCCAATCTTTTCGAGCATTTTTTGAGTCTGCGTGACGAGCTCGGAAATGTCTGTTCCCGAAGCGTCCTTTCCGCTTTTCACATACACTGGCTCCTGTGGCATGCAGAAATATTCCCAGAGCGTCACCGCGCCATCATCGGTCAGTCCGAGATGTTCGAGCGCATATCTCCTCACAAAATTCTTAGGGTCGAACCTTTCCTTCGAGGCGAAGGCTTCCGCTGTCGCGGCATTCAGAATCCTGAACCCGGCCTCCGGATAGACAAGTCTCACGGGCTGCATGTTTATGATTTCATACCCGTTGTCGTAGTGGTAGCCGTAGGTGCCGCTGGTGGACCATGATGTCTGAATCATTGAACTGTAGCCCGTGCTCTTGGCAAATTCCACGAAATCGACAAGATTCATAAAATGTTTCTTCCACTGCGTAAGATAAATGTTGTCCGGGCCGCTCCGGAGGGCCGTCGCTCCCCAGAATGTCGCACCTTCGTTGACCAGTTTCTCTATTGTTTCGCGGTGCCTGATGTCCCAGCCATAGTTCCAGTCCACGAAGACCACGTCCTTTGGCAGGTCGTTTATTGCCTCCGGATGTTCAAGAATTATGTCAGCCCATATAACCGGTGTCTTTCCCATTTCCCTCACAAGAGAACACATCGCTTTCACATATTCCACGAAAAGCCTGGATTTGCCATATTTCTCGGCAAACTCGCGGCATTTCGGGCACTGTCCGAGGAGATAGGTCTCGTCAGCCCCGATGTGGAAGTATTTCGACTCGTGAAGTTCCGCGACTTCGGAGAAGATGCTCCGGAAGACATCCGTAGCCTCCTTAATCTTGAGCGGGCAGACTTGTGAGGGGTCCTTTCTGTCTTCGCGGAGCCCACTGTACCTGTCATGGCGGAGGATGTACTCCGAATGACCGAAACAGTTCTGGAGAGGAATGACGTCGAGACCGAGTGACCCGCACCAGCGAATGAAGTCCTTGACTTCCTCCTGCGAGTAAGCAAGGCCGTTGCAGAGAGTCGCGTTCTTCTCGAACGGGAATGTGGCTTCCCATTCCATGACAATAGCGTTCATTCCGCCCTTCGCCACCTCTCTCGCAAATTTTTTGAGGGCATTCATCGTCCTCACCTCGGTACGGCAGTCCACGTATGCCGCGCGTAATTGGAAAATCTCGTCTGTCGCAGATGCAGTCTGCGGCACTGCAAGCGGTAGAAGCCAGGCGAGAAAGAGCAAGAGTCTACGTTTCATAACTTTATGAATATTTTCTTTTTGTACAGCGGCAATCCGACGCACCAAGTGAGCATCATCATCAGAAGTGCGGACAGCAGCGAGGCAAGATACGGTCCGGCCCACGGAAGGAGGCATCTGGAGTAGACGAAGGACTTGACGCTGTAGCCGGTGTCTCCAATCTGAAGACCAAGGACTACGGAGAGAACCCAGCATACAGTGTAGAGAAACAGGGGGTTAGTGCCGAAAACATTGAAGAATCCGCAGACGGCTGTCTTTCCCTTGACATCTATCAGCCATATCAGGAGTGCGAGCACCAATGATGCCCCTCCGGATGTGGCGAGCGTGAATGATGAACTCCAGATGTTCTTGTTTATCGGGTCGAGGTACCTGAGGAAAAACGCGAGTATTGTCAGCGTTGCTCCGAAAATCAGGATGTCGCGGACTTTTTCCGTCTTTTCCTGCCCGTAGACGATGATTTTCCCAACATAGACTCCAAACAAGACCTCCACTGCTCTCGGCAGGCAGCTCAGCAGCGATTCCGGCTCAAAGGCGATTCTTCCGTCTTCGGCTGCCATCCTGTACAGGTGTCCCTCGCCGAGCATGGCCCTGTCCACTCTTGCGATGATGTTTGACACGGACAGTTCATAGCCATTGCCAAGGTGCAGAAGCACGATGTAGGCCGAGAGCGTCACAGCGCCAGAGAGAAGGATGTGCCGGCCTCTTGAGATGAAAAGGAAGAGGGCCGAGATTAGATAGGACACTGCAAGTCCTTGGAGAACTCCCATTGTCCTCAGCGTCGCGAAGTCAAAACTTCCTTGGCAGAGCCTTGTGAAGCAATGCAGGGCAAACCCGACAAGAAAAAGCAGGACACTGCGTCTGAGCATCTTGGCCATCTTCCCTCCGGTTGGAGAGAACGAGTCTTTCCCGAGCGAGAAACACATCGACACACCCATTATGAAGGTGAAGAACGGATATATGAGGTCCGTTGGAGTGAGCCCGTTCCATGCTGCGTGCCGCAGGGGCGCATACACATACGACCATGATCCGGGGTTGTTGACAATCAGCATTGCCGCGATTGTCAACCCCCGCATCACGTCAAGGGAAACAAGTCTTTCGCCTTTCTTCATGTCTTAAGAATCCTTTCTATGCCACCGTCAGCGTAAAAACCCTGTAGTTTATATGCCCGTCTCTTTCAGCCTCGAACCTCAACGTGAAGGTTCCGGCTGTGTTGAACGTGTATTCAAAGTCCTTGAAATCAGAGATTATGACCCCGTCGAGCAACCACCGGCATGTGACGCTCCCGTCGTTTGGGGAAACCATCATCTTGAATGACGTCGGTTCTCCGAGATTTACGGAGAGCGCAGATGGCGTGTTATCATAGATGTAGACCTCTCCTGGCTTGAATTCCGGATTTCCGATTTTTTCAGAGCAGGACTGTACACCGAGCAACGCTGCAACGGCAACATAAATGGCGATTATTATTCTTTTCATTTTCTTTAATATTCAGATTGTTAGACAACAATTTATTGGACATCCCACCACACCGGTGTCATCCAGTCGTCCGTGCCGCCCATCCTTGCGACGGCCTCGTCGTAGCTGGCCTTGTTCTTTGTCTGCTCCTCCATCGGATACTGCATCCTGCAAGGGCGCTTGCCTCCGGTCTCGTTTTCGGTAGGGTAGCGGTTGTAGAACTGCACATACTCTGAAGGCATTCCGTCAGTCCTGCGGATGAGGCTCCATGCCTCAATCGGATCAAGAGCGAAGATAATCCAGAGCTGTCTTGCCACGGCCTCAAGAGCCGTCGTGCCGCCTGCCTGAACATTTGGACGGAGAAGGTCAATGTATGAGTCGATGGTGGCATCGGAAGGCATTATGTCAGACGGCACGAATATGCTCCATTGGCCAATCGCTGCCTTGACACCCTTCGCGAAACGCTCTTCGGCAGTCTCCGAGTCGATGTCCCAGCCCCGAAGGGTTGTCTCAGCAAGAAGGAATTGCGTCTCGGCATAGCTCAAGTGAACCCATGGGGAGTTCGCTGCCTGGATATACTTCGACGGCTGGAGCCTCTGAAGGTGGTGGGTGACCTCCTTTACCGGGAGATCCGGGCAGTTATTCTTCTTTATGGCACCGGCCCAGACAGATCTTTGCGCGTTCACGCCATGCTCTTTCTGAATGCCGCCTCCATAGTTGAACTCCTGGGCCGGAACGGTGAGATAGCCTCCGATGTTGAGGTAGCCGTCAACTGCAGAGCCGAGGTCAGCCGGTCCCTGCTGGCTTGCAGTCGTGCTGTTGTACTGGCGGCATATCTCCGTGATGTCAAAGGCGTCCTTCATGTAGTTTGCCGTATAGGATCCCGCGATGAAGCGCAGTCTCGGGTCTTCCTGACGGATGGTCCTGAAAACGGAACCGCCTTCCGTGCGGTCCTCACCCCTGACGATGAGCGCCTGAAGAAATTCGCTCGTAATCCTTATCTGGGTTGGCCCGTAGTTGGCGTTGTAGAGGGATGTGAAAGCATTGGCGTAGCCGTTTCCGGGTCCCTCGTCCTGCGAGTCGTTCTGAAACGTCACGTACGCCGTGTCGTCGTTTGATTCCATAAGCCCGCCTTCGTATGCTTCCTTTGCCTTTTCTTTCGCGAGTTCCGGCTTCACTTTGATGAGTCTCATCGCCGTGCGGAGTTTCAGCGAGTTCGCGAACTTCTTCCATCTCGTGATGTCCCCTGCATAGAACAGGTCGTTGGTGATTGTCGCTCCGGTCTCGTCAAGTTGCGCAAGCGCCTCGTCTATTAGCCGGAAGAAGTCCATGTAGATGTCCTCCTGCTTGTCGTACCTTGGGTTGAGTTTTCCCTGGGCATATCCCTGGCCGGCCTCAAAATACGGGATGTCGCCGTAGTAGTCGGTCAGTTTCGTGAACACCTCGACACGGAGAAGCTTTGCCATCGCGTTCTGGTTCGCATACTCCGGCTTGTCCGCCGTGAGGTTTTCGAGGGCGACGAGGTTCCATACTATCTCAGGATAATATATCGTCCAGAGACGTTCCATATATCCCGTGTTCTTCTTCCCCTTTCCGGCGTACTCGACCATAGCCCACGCTCCGGTGAAATGGTTGCAGAAGCCTCCGGGATAGATTAGATACCGCATGCAGTTGTTGTAGCCGTATGTCTGCGTGAACTGAATGTTCGGAATGAGAAGATTCGGGTTTATGTCGGTGGATTTGGTCGGATCCTGGTTGAGTTTCGTCAGGTCCGTGCAGGCTCCCGCACCGAGGAGCATCAGAAACAGGGCCACTGCCTTTATTGTCTTTTTCATTGCTTTCCCTCCTTAGAATTTGATGTTGAGTCCGAAACCGAATGTCTTGCGGGACGGGAGCGAGCCGTACTCGAATCCCTTCCCGTTGCCGTTGTTGTAGGTGGATTCCGGGTCGATGTTCTTGAGGTTTGAGTAGAGAATCGCGAGGTTTCGTCCGTAGACGGAGAGCGCGACGCTTTCGAGATGGAGCCTGTTGGTCCATTTTGATGGAAGAGTCCAGCTCAGGGACATCTCGCGGAGCTTTATGTAGGAAGCGTCTATGATAAACGGTTCCGGCGAGTTATTCTGGAACTCCTGCCAGTAGAGCTGCGGGTTCACGTAGGTGTCGTTAGGGACGTATGTCTGCACACCGTCAACCACAGGACCGAGCTTTACTCCAGGGGCTAGGAAGCCGCCTGTGGGAGTCCAATCATTGGTGTTGACCTTTTCAGACTTTCTCAGCTGCTCGGACTGGTACCATCCCTCACGGCCTTCTAGTGTGGCTGTCGCCGTACCGTTGGCGTATGACTGCATCGTTGACATTGAGTACACGTCCGCTCCGAACTTGGCGTCGAAGACAACGGAAAGCTTGAGGCCTTTCCAAGAGAATGTGTTGGTGAGGCCGACGATGTGGTCATAGTTGCCGTTGCCGAGAACGGAGACTTCCTCTTCGAACTGAGGCATCCCGGCTTCGTTGAGAAGCATCTGCCCGTCAGGAGCGCGGAGAATCTTTCTGCCGACAATCGCTCCGTAAGGTTCTCCTGCCCGTGCGTAGATGAAGGCATTCGCCCACCTTGCCGCCGCAAGCTCATAGTCGGGAACCATCTCGTGGAGAGACTTCACCATATTCACGTTGTGCGAGTATGTGCCGTTGATTTCCCACTCGAATCCGCCGGCGCGTACCGGAACTCCCCCGAGAGTGAGTTCGATACCCTTGTTTTCTATCTCTCCGGCATTTATGAGAGCCGTCTTACGCCCTGTTGCCAGTGACACCGGCATGCTCATGATCTGATTCTTCGTGTTCTGCATGTAGAGGGTCAGGTCGAGCGAGAGCCTGTCGTTGAAGAAGCGCGTATCGAGTCCTATTTCACCCGAATTGGTCGATGTCGGTTGGATGTTGTAGTTCGGGATTGAGGACGTTTTGGCCGCAGTTCCGAGCGAGCTGCCGTTGAGGGTGAACTCGCGCAGACCGTAGAGAAGGTCGAGCCTGTACGGATCGGTGTCGCCTCCGACCAGCGCCCACGATGCCCTGAGCTTGGCGAACGAAAGCCAGCTTCCGTGGTTGAACAGGTTGGAGAAGATGAGACTGCCGGAAACTGACGGATACCAGTAGGAACGGTTGCCCGGTGCGAGAGTAGACGACACGTCGTTTCTGACGGTGGCATCGATGTAGTAGGTCTCGTCGAAGCCGAAGCTTGCCTGTGCGTAGAGCGAGCGGATTTCCTTTCTTCTGAGAGAATGCTCGATCTCCTTGTTCTCGAACCCCGAGATGTCGATGACATCGGTTGAAACATGGTTTGTTCCGCTGATATAGTTGATGTCGTTGCTGTAGTTCATTATGTTGCCGCCGGCGAATGCCGATATGTCGAAGCGTCCGATTTTCTTGCTGTAGGTGAGCATCGCCTCAAGATTGCTCTGCATCATCGTTGTGCTACGGGTGGCTATGGCGCCGGTCACGTCCCTCGGTGTGGAAATCGGTGTGTACTCCATGGCGCTGAAGTTGTAGGTGTCGAGTCCTCCTCGTAGGCTGAACTTGAGATCCTTGTAGATCTGCCATGTGAACTTCGCCTGCCCGATGAGGCGGTTCTTTGATGACTTGTTCTGCATTTCATTGATGACCCAGTAGGGGTTGAACCTGTAGGAATTCCCGTTCCAGTCGTAGTAGTTGCCGTTCTCGTCCTTGTAGTTGGCGGCAAGCCATGCCTGGTCGAAGTTCGGGGCGAGTCCGATGATTGAGTTTCCGATGTTGTTCGCCGCGTCTCCGAGCGCCGGACGGTTGTTGACCTTCTCCATCGTGTAGCTTGCCGACGCTTCGATCTTTATGCTCTTACCGAACTTTTGCATCGCGCGAAGGGAGAGGGAAGTCTTGCTCATCGTAGAGTTCGGGACTATGTCGTTGCCTCTCATATCGGAGAGGGAAAACCTGAATGAGTTCTTGTCCGAAGAGTGAGAGAGGGATACGGAATTGTTGTATGTGACTCCGGTCTGGAAGAACGAGAGTACATTGTTATTCTTGTTGCCGTAGTCCTTCATCTCGCCGTTGTAGATGTAGGTCTGAAGATTAGGGTCGAGCTTTCCTCCCCATGCCGACTGGCTCACTCCGGTCGCTGTCGTGAGGTCATACGGAGCATCCCCGTTGCGTCCCATTCCATAGACCCTCTGATAGTCGTCGAACTTCGTGAGAACGTTGACCATGCTCACGCTTGAGGAAAGCTCCACGCCGAGCCTCTTGTTCTTCTGAGCGGACTTTGTGGTGATCATCACCACGCCGTTTGATGCCTGTGAGCCATAGAGCGCCGATGCCGAAGGACCCTTGAGCACGGTGATGCTCTCAATGTCGCTCGGATTGATTGACGACAGTACGTCGCCGTAGTCGTAGCCTCCCCATTTTCCGGGTTCGGAACCGATGGTGGTGTTGTCCACAGGGATGCCGTCGACGACATAGAGCGGGAGGTTTGAACCGCTGAGCTGGGAGTTTCCTCTGATGAGGACGCGGGTTGAACCTGTCGGGCCGGCGGTTGTTGTGGTTATGTCAACTCCGGCAACTTTCCCGATGATTGCCGACATTACATTTTCTTCGCGACCCGCCGTGAGTTCCTCCGCCCCAACTGCCGAGACAGCGTATCCGAGTGCTTTCTCGTCCCTCTTCACGCCGAGGGCCGTGACGACAACACCGTCAAGCGCCGTGCTTTCCTGTTGGAGTGTGACGTTGACCGTATTCCTGCCCTGAATGGCAACTTCCGTGGAAATCATTCCGAGGCAAGAGATTTCGAGTGTCACGTTTGGAGATGAAACTGTAAGAGAATATTTCCCGTCAACATCAGTGATGTTTCCGTTGTGTGTTCCCTTTTCAACGACTGCTGCCCCTATTACCGGCTGCCCCGAGTCATCTGTGATGACGCCCTTGACGACAGTCTGTTGTGCAAGAGCCTGAAGCCCGATCAGAAACAGCACCGACACCGCCAGAAGCCGGCGAATGCTGAAGCAAGGATTAAAAATGGATGGTTTGTTCATTTTTTCTGAATCTGGTTAAACTTGTTGTGGGTATCATTAATTCGTGATTAATAGTCTTGTAAAAGCGATGGACATCAGAGCCCGCGTATTCTGCGCCCATCCTTTTCCGGCAGGCCCTTTCCACAGTATTCTTTTGCATACTTTGCGAAAAGTTTCTTCGCCTCACGGTAGTTCCTTGCAGCGGAGTCTTCATCAGAGTTCTCCCGGTAGTCTCTTATGAACTGCTCCCAGCCGGACCATACAGTCTGCATAAAGCCCAGATAGCGCTTCGCGCTTCTCTCTGACGAATGTACCCTGTATCTTATTATGTCCTCAATCTGTCTGGCCGTGATTGCGGGGTGCATCCATCCTCCTGTGATGACCTCATATCCATTGAGAGCGAAGAGCACGGCCGACTGCTCGGCCACCCTGTAGTGCCAGTCGCACATGATGACCGACCTGTCAATCATGCCTATCGCCCGGTGCGTGTTGGTCATGCTCGCAGACCACTCCCCATAGCCTGTAGCCTCGTCCCTGCCGTCGAGGAGCCTGTCGGCCCAGATCATCAGGCGCGCACCACGTTCCTTGAGGTGGGCGTTTATTCTGTTCACTTCATCCGCGAAGACTCTCGCCGGATCCATTCCCTGACATCTCGGACAGTAAGCGTCCGCAAGGTCGAAGACCTCGTCCATTCCTCCGTGGAACATGTCTGTCTCAAAGGCATCGAGAAGTTCGTCTATGCATGAAAACAGTATCGGATGCAGTTCCGGATGTTTGGGGCAGTAACTTTTGCAGTAGTATTTGTCCCTATTAGGCCATTTCCATTCTGTGTAGTCACTCAGCTTCACGTATGGTTTCTCGTCGAACTGTGGATAAACTTCCAGCAGCTTGGCCATCCTGTCCTGCCATGATTGGTGCCCGAGAAGGTTTATCATCGGGACGAGAGCCATGTTCCCCTCTCTGCACACGCCGACAAGCTCCTTGATTTTCTCCATGCTCCAGGCACCTCCTGCAATGAGTTCCGGGTGGGCCTTCCAGTTGAATCTCCAGTCCACGCGCACGACGAGCATATTGAAACCTCCGGGAATCATATCCTCCTTCACAAACTTTATGAATTCGTCGGCATTCCGTGCATCGGGAAACGAGACGTAGAATGCGCGTGTCGGGATGTATTCATCGATTCCGCCCTTTTCTGTCCCTGCGGCACGGTTTCCGGCGAACAAGCCTGCGGCGCAGGCGGTTGTCAGTATCAGTGTGATGAGAAATTTTTTCATTCTTCCTTCCGTCAATTTGCGTTTTTCCTTCATGTTTGCCCGGGGTGGGCTCTGCAAGTGCAAATAAAGTCTATTTTGAATTATGGAATTCTGCAAAGAAAGTCAATCATTCTTCAGATTGCGACAATGCGGTTTTTGTCTTCCGTATGATGGCGTAGCCTACATCTGCGGGCCTTCCGGTTCCGGATGCCTTTGAGGATCGCGTGTGTCAAAATAGTATATTCCCGCCTTGTCGAACAGTCTGTATGAATATTCCATCCTGCGGCTGAAGTCTCTGAAATTCTTGTGCTCAGGCTCTGTCCATGCAGATTCCGCAAGGGCGCATATTCTCGGAAACATCATGAAATCCAGACGCTTGCTGCACTGCATTGTCTCGGTCCACACATTTGCCTGAACTCCGAGAACTTGTTTCGAGCCCTGAAGCTGTCCTGCCGCAGATGGAAGAGAATCCGGAAATGCGTAAATGTCTTCAATGGGGCAGAATCCTGCCCATGTCCGTCCAAACTTGTGGGTACTGTGCTGGATGAAGTCCAGATAGAGCGGTCTCCTTGGGCATAGCACCACATCGAACCCCTTGTCAAGAGCCTTCTGCAGCTGTTCCGGTTTGTCGTGTCTCCACCACATTATCCTGCATTTGTCCGGTGTTAGATCATACTCCAGCATGTCGTCCCATCCGAATACTTCCTTTCCCATCATTTTTACGGAATCCGCCATGCTGTTCATAAAATACCCTTCGGCCCCTTTCAGCCCGTCAAGTCCCTCGCAGCGGATAAGTTCCTGAATGTCAGCGTTCGTGTTCCAGGCTTCGCTTCCGAATGCCACCTCGTCTCCGCCGATGTGAATGTATCTTCCGGGGAAGAGTTCTGAGACTTCCCTCAGTATGTCAGAGAGAAAGACCCTGGTTCCCTCCTTCCCAACATTGAAGGTGAAGTCCGGATTGTCCTTTGAGCCGCCTCCATTAAACTGTGGGTAGGCTCTCACTGCCGCCGTGGCATGTCCCGGCATGTCTATCTCCGGGATTATCTCGATGTGTCTCTCCTTGGCATATTCCACGATTTTCCGAACCTGCTCCTGAGTGTAGAACTGGGCCGGGGCGTTCCTGTCGCTGTGTGTGCCGATGCCGCCGACTTCGGTGAGCAAGGGATATTTTCTGATTTCAAGCCTCCATCCCTGCGCGTCCGTAAGGTGCCAGTGAAACCGGTTCAGCTTGTAGTATGCCATGAGATCGAGAATCTGCCGAACCTTCTCCTCTCCGAAGAAATGTCGTGCCTCGTCAAGCATCAGTCCCCTCCAGCCGAACCGCGGAGAGTCATCAATCCGTCCGCATCTGACTTTTCCCGCATTCATTTCCTGGTAAAGGCTCACAATGCCGTAGAAAATACCCGCCTGTGTCCCTCCGCTTATGGTAATTCTGCCGGGCTCAACTTTCAGACGATAAGCCTCGTCATCCTTTAATCCGGAATCAATTTTCAGGCGAATATCACCTCTGCGCACAATCTTCTTGGCCAGTCCGGCTCCTTTAAGCGCATCCCGAAGCATTCGGCATTCATTCTCTAGCCCCATATCCGCTGAAATTCCGTTCAGACTGGAGATGTCACAGAACCTGCCGTTAAATTCGCATGAGTTTGGCTGTGGGATAATGTCAGACTCGGATGTCCTTTCCGGCATCCGGCACGATACGGCGACGAGAACGGCCGCTGTGGTTATTATTGCTGTCAGTGTCTTCATAATACATGGAACATAAGCTTCGTGGTGCAAAAGTATTAAAAAGGCACTTCAGAATTGCGCTAAAAACGGCATAGATTCTTCAATCCGCGTCAATTCAAACTCTGGCTCAACAACCACTTCCAGATAGGTTTTTATTCCGTTGATAAAACAAAACTGCGTCATTTTTATTCTGTCGACAAAATAAAAATGACCAAATTCTATTCTGCGCACAGAATAACCGGGCTAATAAAACCGGCAATTGTAGCGGGAGAGGAGGTCGATGGAGCTGAAGTTATCGGGATGGTCGGGGCGCTTGCCGAGGATGAGGAAGTCGGTGAGGACGGCGACGGCGTCATGGGCATCGCGGTCGGAGTGCTGTGCGATGAGATACTTCACATAGCCATCCTTCAGGGCAGTCATGTTCCTTTCGAGCACGTCGTAGCCGATGACGTTCCATCCTTTGAGCCCGTGTTCGCGCAGATAGTCGGCGACGAGGTAGATGCGGGAGTTGAGGGTCACGACGTTCGGGCATCCGGTGATGGCAGTGAATGCGTCGTCCATCGCCTTGTGCGCCTCTTCAGGATTGTTCGGGTTTATGACGACGTTTCGCACCTCCGTCTCCGGGAAATGTGCGGTGAGGTAGTCCATGAATCCGCGGCGGCGTTCCTGCGACGGGTCAGACAGCCCCTTGACGTCGCGCTCGATTCTCACGAGATGGACGGTGCCGCGGTTCTCTTCCGCCGAGCCTGACATGAGCATGTCCGCGCAGAACGCTCCACTGTCATAGATAGGCTGACCGAAGTAGGCAAGATGGCCATAGACCCCGCTCACGCTCGTGTTCAATATGACATAGGGTATATCTGCCTCTTCCAACTCCACGGCCATTGTGCGTGTGGCGTCGAGGAACATAGGGGCTATTATCGCTCCGGAATAGCCCTCCTTTATGACCCTGCGGCACTCGGAGAGGAACGAATCGACGTCATATTGGTCATATAGACACTCCACTACGTTCACGGAGAAGCGGCCGGCATATTCCATCGCCTTTTCGACGCCTATGTGCGAAAGTTCCCAGAACTCGCCGTTCCTATATTTCGGAAACAGGACGGCAATCCTGTGTGATTTGTTCTTCGCCAGCATCGACGCATAGACGTTCGGCTGATAACCGAGTTCCTCGATGACTCTGAGCACTTTCTCCCGCGTCTTTTTCGACACTTCGCCCCTCTCGTGCAGCACTCTGTCGACCGTACCGTTCGTGACTCCGGCGGCCCTTGCCACATCGCTTATCGTAATTATGGAATTCTTCATCTGTATCCGGCTGCATGTTAAAACATCGTGCAATATACGAAAAAACATCGGTTTGTCGCAGATTGAGGGAAAATATCTCCGTGTTCGCACACGGAAACTGAAAAACATTGTTAAATTTGCAATTATATCTCCCGCGTTCGTGGGGAGTTTTGTTTAACCATAATATATAATCCATTATGATTCGAATGACTGAAAGCTGGCGGTGGTATGGGCCTGATGACCCCGTGAGCTTGAGCTATATCAGGCAGGCTGGAGTGACCGACATCGTCCATGCCCTGCATCATATCACGAACGGAGAAGTCTGGACCGTCGAGGAAATCAGAAAAAGGCAGGAACTCATCGCTGAGGCGGGGCTTAAATGGAGCGTCGTTGAGAGTGTGCCCGTGCATGAGCACATAAAGACTCGCGAGGGGGAATACCTCAAATATATAGAGAACTACAAGCAGAGCATACGCAATCTCGCCGAGTGCGGAATTCACATCATAACCTACAACTTCATGCCGGTTATCGACTGGACGAGGACCGATCTCCAATTCGAGATGCCTGACGGCTCGCGTGCGCTGCGGTTTGAGAAGGCGGCGTTCATGGCGTTCGATCTTTTTATACTCGGCCGAAAGGCGGCTTTCGACGAGTGGACTGAGGAGGAGATTGCGGTGGCGAAGGCCCGTTACGAGAAAATGGATGAGGCTGAGATTCAGCTGATTACAAGGAATATGATTGCCGGTTTGCCTGGAAGTGAGGAAAGCTTCACTCTTGAGCAGTTCCGTCAGGCGCTGTCCCGCTATGACGGGGTGACAGAAGAGCAGCTGCGCGAGAACCTCATATTTTTCCTGCGGCAGGTCTGCCCGGTTGCTGACGAGTGCGGCTCCGTGATGGTCATCCATCCCGATGACCCGCCTTACTCGCTGCTCGGACTGCCACGCATCCTCTCCACTGCGGAGGATTTCAGGAAACTGATTGCCGCTGTTCCGAACAGATCGAACGGGCTGTGCCTCTGCACCGGTTCGTTCGGAGTTAGGGTGGATAACGACTGTGTGGCCATGATGCGGGAGTTCGGTGACAGGGTCGGTTTCGTCCATCTGCGCACGACAAAGCGTGATGCCGAGGGTAATTTCTATGAGGCGAACCTGCTTGAGGGCGACGTGGATATGTACGGCATGATGAAGGCACTGCTTGAGGTCGAGCAGAGACGTGGGGTGAGTATTCCCGTGCGTCCGGACCACGGCCATCAGATGTGCGATGACCTCGGCCGCAGGTCCAACCCGGGTTATTCCTGCTACGGACGCATGCGCAGCTTGGCTGAGCTCAGAGGTTTGCAAGAGGGTATAATCCGAAGTTAAAGCTGAAGCGGCTTGCTGCGTTACGCTTCGTCGTCAAAATCCTCACAACCATTAGGTTGCTGCGGTTTTAACTCCTCGCAAGCCTTGCAATCCATCTTCATCTTTAACTTCGGTGGATAAGCTTTTGGTATGAGAAAATTTTAGATAGAGACTTTAAAACATAGACTTTTAAAATTACATAATGATATGACACAGAATCTTTTTGATGTAAAGGGCAGGGTTTTGGTGATGACCGGGGCCTGCGGCGTGCTCGGGAGCACGATAGTAAAGTATTTCGCGGCCCAGGGTTGCAAGGTGGTGCTGCTTGGCCGCTCAGCCGAAAAAGGGGAAAGACTCGTTGAGGAAATTAGCCTGTCCGGAGGCGAGGCGTGTTTCCTTACTACCAATGTGCTTGACAGGGACGTACTGGAGAGCAACTATGAGCAGATTATAAAGAAATATGGCAGGATAGACATACTCATGAATGCCGCCGGAGGCAATATGCCGGCAGCTACGGTTCCGCCGGAGAAGACCATCTTCGACCTGGACCTTGACGCCGTGAAGCAAGTTGCCGAGCTTAATCTGTTCGGAACTGTTCTTCCGACTATGGTCTTTGCAAAGTCGATGGCAGAGAGCGGCAAGGGCTCAATCATCAACTTCGCCTCAGAGTCCGCTCTACGTCCGCTCACCCGCGTCGCCGGATATGGGGTTGCAAAGGCAGCTGTCGTTAACTGGACAAAATACCTTTGTGCGGAGCTTGCGCTCAAGTTCGGAGAGGGAATAAGGGTGAATGCGATTGCTCCAGGCTTCATCCTCTCGAACCAGAACCGCTCCCTCCTCACCAACGAGGACGGCTCGCTCACTCCGCGTTCTGAGACAATCCTCTCTCACACTCCTATCGGACGTTTCCTTGAGCCGGACGAACTTGTGGGCACGCTTCACTACCTCGCCTCCGACGCTTCAAAAGCAGTTACCGGAACCGTCTGCGTTGTTGACGGCGGATTTGACGCATTTTCGATTTAACCCTCGACTTTCTTCTATAAATCCTGCTTGATTTTTATTTAACCGGCCTGAAAACCGCCGGTTTTTATCTATATTTGTTGACACAAATTTATTATTTTTGCGCTGCATACCTTGGCGCAGCAGAACCACTCTGCAAATCTAAGGTTTGTAAAAGTTTAATAATAAAACCACACATACAGAAATTTATGATACTGAAATCTCTTGCGGTCTCAACCATTGCCGCGCTGGCCATATCGGCCTCCTTCTCTGTGACAGCCGGTGCTGTTTCCATAATCCCGGAACCACAGAAAATCACACAAACGCAGTCCGTACTTCCAGTTTCCGCGACTGAAATCAAGGTTTATGCCTCCACAGATGAGCTCAAGCAGCTCGCTGCCACTTGGGCCGAGTCCATCAAAAAGCCATTTGTCGCCGGAGACTATTGGACAGAGACGAACTTCCACCGCATCGTTTCGGACGTTGTACTTCCGTCGGCCGTCCTTGAGAAGTCGGCCAGGAAGGCAGATGTGAAACTTTCCGTTGACAAGTCACTCGCTGAGGAACAGTATAGGCTGACCATTGACCCGAAAGACCGGATTGTCATCAAGGGAGGTTCTGCAAAAGGAGTATGGTGGGGACTCCAGTCTCTTTCCCAGATTCTCATCGATAGCGCGTCCAAGGCCGAAGGCGGGCAGTTGAAACTCGCCGGGCTCGAAATCGAGGACTGGCCGGAGTTCGCGTACAGAGGTGCCATGCTCGACTGCTGCCGTCACTTCATACCGTTCGAGGATGTGAAGAAATACATAGATATAATGGCCTACCACAAGCTCAACACTTTCCACTGGCATCTCACGGAGGATCAGGGCTGGAGAATCGAGATAAAGAAATATCCGCTTCTCACGGAAATAGGCTCAAAGCGAGAGGACACTCTCGTCAACCATCTCCGGGAAAAGGAGGAGAACAGGGTGTATGACGGACATCCCCACAGTGGATTCTACACTCAGGAGCAGGCCCGTGAACTCGTTGCATACGCCGCTGCAAGGCAGATTACAGTGATTCCGGAAATTGAGATGCCGGGACACGCCGAAGCCGCGCTTGCCTCATATCCTTATCTCGGTTGCAGGCAGACCGGTTATGTGACGCTCCCTGTATGGGGCATAATCCCGGAGGTATTCTGCATGGGACGCGAGACGACTTTCAAGTTCTTCGAGGACGTGCTTGATGAAATATGCGAGATTTTCCCGGGCGAGTACATCCACATCGGAGGCGACGAGTGCCCGCGCGACCGTTGGAAGGAATGTCCTGATTGCCAGAGGCGCATGAAGGAAGAGGGGCTTACAGAGGTTGGCCAGCTTCAGGGGTATCAGCTCAAGAGAGTTGAGAAGTACCTCAACGCAAAGGGTCGTCATATCATCGGATGGGACGAGATTCTTGAGTCCGGCGCCACTCCTACCGCCACTGTGATGTCCTGGAGAGGTCCGCAGGGAGGAGTAAAGGCTGCAAAGATGGGCAACAAGGTCGTAATGGCCCCGAACAACTATTTCTATCTCGACTACTACCAGACGGCAGATCCGGAGGCAAACAAGGAACCGCTCGGCATCGGAGGCTATGTCTCTCTTGAAAAATGCTGGAGCTTCGATCCTTTCGATCAGCTTACAGAGAAGGAGAAATCATACATCTACGGCATTCAGGCAAATACCTGGACTGAGTATATGCGCGGCATTGACCGTGTCCAGTTCATGGACCTTCCGCGTTTCTGCGCCCTTTCCGCAGTCAGCTGGCACAAGGATGCGCAGACCTATCCTGAGTTCCTTGCCAAGGTGAAGGATTCAATGCTCAAGCTCTATCAATATTACGGACTCATATACGCTCCATACGCATTTGAGGAGTAAGTCAGAAGCGGAGGCCGACGGAAAGAAGGCAGCCGGAGCGCCACCAGCGGCCAGGTGTGTTGTCTATTTCCATTCCGCTTTCCTCCTTGCTGCGGCGGTCGCGGCCTGAGTCTTTGATGAATCCCTTGCCTCCGAGATTGAGCGCCTGACCATGTTTGAGTTTCCATGTGTAGCCGACGCCGAGTTCGCCGCTGTACCAGTTCGATGGGAGCGCGAAGTCGTGGTCAATCAAATCCACGGCAATGTGAGTGTCTTCGGTCTCGCGGGGCGTGTAGTCAAGACGACTGCCCTTGCCGCGCGAGACTTTAGCCTTGCATCCAAGTTCGAAGAGGCCTCTGTGGGTGTGGAAAAACTTACTGAATCCGAGGGAATATCTCGCGTTCTTTATAAGTTCATACGCATTCGCTGCACTGTAACTCTGTTCGCAGCGGTTCCATTCCATTTCGTCGGTTATAACCCAGCTTTTCCGGTTGTTCCTGTCATTGATATAAATATTGACCGAGCAGTTGAAATGATCCTCCCGGTTAAGGTAACGGCCCGGAAGTGAAGAGTCAGTCACCCATGAATTGACTTCCGGAGACGAGTCGAAATGCTGCACAAACTCTCGCCCGGAATGACGCAGGCCGCTGTATTCAAAACTTAATGCAGCTCCGCCTCTTGCCATGTTTTCCATAGGAGCGGATATGGATAATCCCGTCCTGAAATCATGCGTGTAGTAGTTCCCCCTGTCATGGGGCTTGTTATAGTCTATGTCAAAGACCTTCTCAAGTCCGTTGCGATATTCTCCGTAGAGGCTGACATTTCCGATGTCATCGTTGTACTGAAGAGAGAGACAGCCTCCCAGTGTATTCCCTTCGTATTTTCTTTCCCTCTCAGTGCTGCTGAACACCTCGTAGGTATATTGCCCCAGGCCCTTCAGCAGATAGAGCTTCTGCGGCTGGGAGGAGTCGTAGAGAATGAGGTTTGAAGTCTCGCGGTAGAGGCCGTAGATAAATCCTGTGGAGACGGAAAAATGTTTCAGAAAGATGAATGAGAGCGATGGCTTTATCTCAATCCTGCACATCCCTGCCTGTGGGCGCGGATCAACCTTCTTTGCTCCCCGCCCGACATCGAGATCCATTGCGAGGCCCGCGTTCAAAAATCCCTGCACGATTGGAGTAGATATGTCCGCCCACATTGCGTATGCCTGCTTTTGCCAATTCCCGCCCGTGCTGTCGGCAATCACATACGGCATATCTCTCAACGGGTTGAATGTCGAGGCGAAGCGCACGCCGTTTTCGAAGGACTGCCTGAAACGAAAGTCCCCCTTGAGACGGAATCTTCCCACCTGCCTCTCTCCGTCGGCGTTGAAGAATATTCCCGTCTTTGTATCCGCATCCTGCGCCCTATGGAACGTTCCGGTCTCGAAGTCGGCTCCGAGCACGGCCTGCCCATAGCCATCCGTTGGCTTGGCGCATTCCATATCGGCGGCGTTCACCTGCCTTTCCTGCGCCGAGGCATGGATTTCGACAGCCAGCACCGGAATGAGAAGAAGTCTCGTGAGGAATTTTCTCACTTCTCGCGAAATCTCCCTCCGACAGCATATACACGAAATCTTATGTATCCTCATATTCTTCATTCCGACAGTGGTTTTTCGTTGATTTCAAAGTCTGCGGTCGAGTTGTTCGTGTCCTGAAGGCGCACGCGCCCATCGGTAGAAGGCAGGGACTTCCTGCGCACGCTCAGTCCGGCATAAATCCTTGCAACAGTTGCGAATCCCGCGTCAAGCTTCGGTGAGAACCGCTTCGTTTCTGTCACCGTCTCGTTCTGAATGAGGTCAACTGCATCTACCACATTGTCATATGGCACTTTCAGACAGTTCCAGTACTCCTCATCCTCAAACGGATCCCGAAAAGTCTCTGGCAGAGTGACCTTCTCGAAGGCGGCAAATTCCTCCGCACTCGCCTCCAGCAGCACCATCCCCTGCCCGAACACACTCGGCCGCCACAGATAGCCGTAGTCCGGCCAGAACGCCATCTCCATATTTGTTGCGTCGAAGTCCGGGTACTTGTTTTCCGGGTCGTTCACATAAGCCTCGAAATCGGCTCCGGACAAGTCCACCGGAGAATTCAGATTGTAGGCTGCGTCTTTGTTGTGCGGCGCGGCCATTGTCGCAATCACAGCAGTCTGCCCCGGCTGCATCACGAATGACTTTCCTTCAGCGACAATCTTCCAGACGCTTTTCAGGTAGACGTGGGTGTAGTTTCCGGCTTTCTCTCCAGGCCACAAAGGTCCGCTTTCTCCGAAGCCGCCGTAAAACTCGTTCATCCCGATGTAGAGCTTGCCGATGTCCTGTGGCTTGGAAGAATTGTTGTAAATCGAGAAAAAAGTGTCGTTACGGTAGCTTCCGTTGTTTGGAGTGGTGGAGCCGGCGTAGTAGAGTTCTTTGAAAATGACGGGATTCGAGGACACTGCAATGAGTTTTGTCTCCGGCAGCTGCGGCGCGGCCCCCAGATGCAGTCCCATTCCGCTTATGAAACCTGACAGATAGAGCGGTTCCCCCTTCGTGTCAATATCGACCGATTCGGCCTCCGCCGCCGTGAGGCTTCCTGACACCGTCACAGTGTATTGCCCCGGCATTATTCTGCTCACCGCCACGACCCCGTCAGTCCCGCTTTCAAAACTATAGCCGAGTTGCTCGGTCGTGTTGGTCATAAGCACCGACAGGGGAGTCGAGAACGGCCTTCCGTTTCCGAACTCTCCGTAGCTGAAGTGCATCTCAAAATCGCTGACGAACTGGCTTGACGGCACCTCGTCCCGAAAACAGCCGCCAAGCAGCAAAGCCGACAGCACGAACCAAGTCAACGTCCGTATGTTACAAAAGCCTTTCATTTCCCAAATGTTTTACCTCCATCCTCGCCCTCAGAACTTGAACCACGCCTCAATTCCGAAGAACTGCGACGGGTTGCGCGAACTTGACCATGTTCCCGGATTCCTCTTGCTCTCCTCCAACGGATTCGTGCGGAAGACATTGTTGAGGAAAAACGTGAATCCGAGATATTCCCCGATTTCCTTCGTTAGTCTCAAATTGCAGAGCCACAGTGGTTTATGTGTTTCCTTGATGAGCCTGTTGTCCAAAATCTGCTTCTGAATGTCTTCGCTTATCGGGTCACCTTCCGCGAGTGCCGTGTATTTGAGGTTCGAGGCGCTTATGTATCCTATCGGATGGATGTTCTCCGTTCCGAGATATTCGTGTGTATCGCTCCAAATCGTCTGCACCGACATCGAGACGACGAATCCGATTTTCGGAATATTGTGTATCACCCTAAGGTTTGTCGAAAACCGTGAATAGCGGCTTCCGTTGCCGCTTGCGTAAACTCCGATGTCCTTATATCCCTTCTTCGGGTCCGGATTCTTCTGAAAATACGATTCGGTGGAGGAATATGAATCCGAGACCATGTATGCTCCGGTCAGGACAAACGACGTGCGGATGGGCTTAATCTGTCCGAAGTCGAGGTCGAACTCCACGCCCTTTGAGTCGTTCACACTGTTGTTCAGCGGTTTGTAATAGCTCACTACGACATTTGTCGCGTCGCTGTATTTCAGCAGGGGATATGTCCCCTCACGCTCGATGCCCTCGTATTTCTTGAGTTCAAATAGCTGGAAGCAACTGCGGTCCGTGCCGAACGAATAGCCGTTACGCAGCAGTTCTCGGTAAGCCGTGACGCTCAGCCTCATGCCGGCCCACTCGAAATCGAGTCCGATTTCCGACTTGGAATTTCTCGCAATCTTGAGGCGGCTGTTGGAAGTGTCATAGACCTTGGTGGTAAGGACGCTGAGTTCCTGAGCCCCGCTTACTCCGGTCAGGCCGATGTTGCTGTAGTTCACAAAGTCGAAATAGGCTTTGTCAGGGTAGAGATAGACCAGCGGCGGAGCCTTGGCCGTTATTCCCCAGCCTCCGCGCAGTTTCAGCATTTTCGGGACAATTTCGAATGAGGCGTTGACTCGTGGCGAGAGGGCATTCATCATTTCGCTGCGTCCGGGCTGCACAAGGTCGAAGCGCAGACCAAGCTGTACTTTCAAATCCCTGTTCCACAGTGTTTTGGAAATGTTGTCCTCGGCGTAGAGCGAGAACTGGTTGAGGGCGGGAATGTCGGTGTAAGGGCGCATCCTCAGTCCGCTTGACGGAGGCATGAGCGGGTCGAAAACCTTGCCTTGCCCGAAGTTCACGTCCGTTTTCCACTCCGCTCCGCCGATGATGCGGTTGCCTATGCCCCAGAACTCCGTGAACATGCTGGCCACCACCTTTGCAAAGACATTGAGCGGTTTCCCGTAGGTCGTCATCTGCGTGAGGAACTCGTAGGGGAGTATGTTTGTGGATGCCTCGTGGCCCGGCGCGTCTGTGTTGGTCAACTTGTTGCCGAGATTGTCATAGACCGGACCGCCGACGTTTGCCGCCACAGTGCCGTCGGTCATTGCCGAGGTCACCATATAGCCGAAATTACCCTTTATTTCCTGAGTGTAACCCGTTTGCTCCGCGTAATTTGCGGAAAAATTGAACTTTAGGGATTTCAGGAAAGATAAGTCCGCCTGCCAGTTGATGTTCGTGTTGAACTTGAAGCCCATGTTCTCCGCCGAGCGCTTCCTCTGATACTTCACGTCTGTCGGGTCGAGTTTCTGGGCATCGAGATCGGAGTAGAATCCAAATCCGGTGGTGGTCCTCAACTTTTCTGCGAAAGTCTTGGAATAGAGCAGGTTTGCCGTGATTCGGCGATATTGCTGATAGGGCCTGCGTTCATCGGCGAGAGAAGATGCGTAGTCGAAGTCGGCACTGAGTGCTCCGCCCTTCTTTCCGAGTGCAAATCCCTTGCTGACAGACGCTTGGGTGAGTGTCGGGTTTATCTTTGTCCTGATTCTGAAAGGATATTCGCCTGCCTTCGGATTCACGATTATGACTCCGGATGTGAGGTCGCCGTATTCGACGGAGGGGATGCCCCTTATGACATCTACCGACTCGACATTGTCCACCGAAATCTGTCTCAAATCCACTCCCGAACCTGCTGTAGAGGAATAGCCGGAGGTGAGCGTACCGCTTGTCGCTGTGTTGCCCACCTGGAGATTGGCATTATTGGAGACCGGTGCCCCGTTCACGATGATGGATGTTCCGAGGCTGTTCATCGCGTCCGTTCCCACCTGCCTGATTGTCGCCTTGCTGGCGGAGGTGAGAGAGGGATTGGAGGATAGCTGTCCTGGAAGGAGTTCCATTATGTCGCTCAGGGAAGTAGCCTGAAGATGGTCTATGGCCGTGCGCGAGATGCTCGATGCCGTGGATGCCCCCACTGCTCCCGAGCGTGCCGTCACCACGACGTCGTCAAGTCTGAACGAGGATTCGACCATCAGGACGCTCACCGGGGACATCCCCGCGCTCACCTTGACTTCAACCTCATAGTCCAGCATGCCAATCATTTGTGCGGAGAATTTCCACCTCCCTTCGGGCACTCCTTTCAGCACCGCCCCGCCGTCAGTCTCGCTTGCGGCATAGATTCCGCAGTCCGGGAATCCCACGACGACCCCTGCCAGAGGTTCACCGCTTTCCTTTGAATTGACGAACACCCTAACATCAACTTTACTCGGAGCCGCGGCCGCAAGGCGGCACACCACTCCGAGTAAAGTTATAACTAATATGATTTTGCGCAGATGTTTCATATCACGCCCAAAGGACTCCCGAATCCCATTCGGGACGAGGTTTATTTGCGCAAATGATTATTTTACGCAGCGGACAGGAATAGCCAAATCGTAAGAGCCTCCAGTCTTTGTGCTGTATGTAGGGAAATTATTGTATTCAAAGGTGCCAACTTTTGAAACATCGGCATCATCCTTAAATGTGTATGACGTCCAAAAATATTTTGCTTTAGGCAGATACTTCTGCGTAGTGCTTTCTTTTTTGAACTGTCCGCACTCTACAAGAGCCATTTTGTCAACTATAGCAAATGCCTCGGCGCAGTCCTCATCTGTAGCCATCTCATAATACCAGTCACCAATAATATCCAACTTTGCCTTAACCTTCTTCATCTGCTCGTCATTCGGCAGACTCCAACCCTTAGGGCAAGGAGTGTTCTCGGCAACGGTCCAGTCAGCGAAGCCTTTGCTTTCCGGGCTCCAATCCTTGTCGTAGAACTCGTTCACCTTTGTATCGTTACCTGATGCGACAGGAAGGATTTTTCCCCACTGGTAGAAATATCCTGCATCTTCCTTACTTTTCGCTCCGATGTTTCTGTCAAGCATTTTGAATCCGAAATCTTTAGTGAAGTCAAGCACTTCATACCGTGCAATCTGTCCCTTGATGGTGAGCTTGCAAGTTGCAGAAAGTTCGCCGGCTTTAGCCGTGATGGTGACAACTTTTTCTTTTTCCTCGATGTCTTCAACAGTCAGTGCGAGCTCTCCCTTTGGGGACACGGTCACGAGTTCCGGGTCGCTTGAAGTCCATTCCACAGTCACTCCATCCAGAGCATTTTCAGGCGTCGCGCTCACAGAAAGTTCAGGAAGGTCTTCGTCAGTGAAGACAGTTTTCTCCGCAGGAGTTACGGTGAGAGTTTTGGCACCCTCTTCTTTGTTGCAGGCAACAATAGCCAATGCAACGACTGCAATGTAAGCAATCTTTTTCATTTGATAAAAATTTTAGCCGACCCAAAGGTCTAATAATTAAACACATAAATCCACTTGTGATACGACATTCCGAAAGGGAGCCTATCATTTGTAAATTTCAAACCTTACAAATTTATAATTTGTCAGTGTCAATTCCAACACATTCCCCGAAAAATTACACATAATTCATTCGATTCCCTTTATACGGCGCATCATCCGGACTACGCTTTCGAGGTGGGAAATGTCTCGGCGCTGGCTGTCGACGACTTGACGGAGGGTGAGGATTTCTTCGCGGAGCTTCGACAGGCGGGCTTCGTAGTCGTCGCGCATGTCGTTGTAGCGCCGGTTTGCCTTGTCCATAAAGCCTCCGTTGAAGCCGTAGCCCACCGCCTCGTCCTCAAGGGCTAAATCTTGGTCTTTCCAGTTCCAGGAGCCGAGCAGAAGGTAGCCTATGCCTATGTCGAGCACCTCAGAGATGCGCAGGACTATCGGGTTTATTATGGCTGTCGTTCCGACTTCTATGCTGCGGTAGTGGGTCATTGATATGCCGCAACGAGTGGCGAGTTCGTGTTGCGTGTATCCGCGGATTTTTCTTATTCTTCGGATGTTTTCTTTGATGGAATTGTTGTCCATATAATCTGGCGTTAGTTTCAGTCCGCCAAATATAGGTCATAAGACAATACGAAAACAGCAAGTAATTGTTGCGAATCACAACTATTACTTGCTGTTTCAGCACTTTTTAAAGGATTTACCGGGATTTTACTGGATTTTCGAGGACAGATTCCTTTTGGAAGATGGAGTGTACCGGGGTACACGACTGATGAAAAGGGGATATGGACCGAAAAGACAGTGAAATCCCCCCTATTCGCAGCGGAGTGTCACGGATGCCTTCCGCAGCCCCTTTGCCGTAACGCTGACATTCATCTCTCCAACCTGCTGCCCGCTGCGGACAATCACCGTCAGCTGCCCGCTGAAAAGGTGCATCTGCGGGAGTTGGAAGGGCTCAAGGCAGGTCGGGTCTCCGTTGGCAATGGCCTCGAACGAGCCTGCACCTCCTACGTTCACCTTAACGAGCCTGCTGTCTGCCGGCACCGTATTCCCCTCGCGGTCAACAACGCTGACATTAAGGTAGCACAACTGCTCGCCGTCGGCCTTGAGAACCATCGTCTGCGGGGCATCGGATGCAGGGAAAGTGCTGCCGTCCACCGATTCAGGTCCTGTGTAGGGGGTGAGTTTCAGCGCGTATGGCTTGCCTGCTGTGCGGACAACCTGTTCCGCTGCCGGTTTGCCATCAGGGCCGTACGCCACCACCTTCAGTTCACCGCTCCGGTAAATAACGTCCGGCCAGATGAGCCTGAAACGGCGCATCAGTTCAGTGTCAGACGCTATAGGAGCCGGATGTGTCGGGTCAGCGGAGACTCCGGACGGTGCGGCCTTGACCGCAATTCCCTGGCTTACGCCGTTCACAAAGAGTTCTGCCTTATCAAAAGAACTGTATGCCACAACAGGGATGTTCTCTCCCTCATGTCCAGGCCATGTCCAGTGAGGGACAAGATGGAGAGTAGGCGAGTCTTTTCTCCACTGACTGCGGTAGAGCCAGAAACGGTCTTTCGGAATGGACGCGAGGTCGATGATACCGAAAACCGAGGAGTGGTTCGGCCATGAGTCGGTGTCGTAAGGGGTCGGTTCCCCGAGGTAGTCGAATCCCGTCCAGACAAACTGTCCCGGCATCCACGGGTAGTCCTCGTCGGCGGCGAAGTCCGTGTCCGGGATGTTAGACCATGGGCAATAGTCTGTGTCGTAGGATGATGACTGGTGGTCCGGATGTCTCATGTATGCCCCGAGAAGAGCGTCAATGCCGTGCACTCCCTTTTCGGAAGGCAGATGATAAACGCCCCTTGAACTCACCGTCGATGCCGTCTCGCTTCCGAGTATGATGTTTTGAGGCAGTTTCTCATAGGCCTCCACGAAGCGGCGCGGCTTGTAGTTGAATCCCGGCACGTCCAGCTGCGCCGCAAAGCCGTTGTTCACCACCGCGTCGAACTGGTCCAGCCCACAAGTCACAGCCCTCGTGGGGTCTTCCCTGTGACAGATCGACTGGAGCCATGCCGCTGTTCTGTACCCTTCCGCGGACCTCTGGGTAGGGACCTCGTTTCCGATGCTCCACATTATGATGGACGGACTGTTTCTGAAATGCCGCACCATATTCACGACATCCTTCTCCGCCCAATCCTCAAAGAACCTATGGTAACCGTTCTGACACTTCGCCACTTCCCATTCATCGAATGTCTCCGCCATCATCATCATTCCCATCTCGTCACAGAGTTCAACGAGATCCTCAGCAGGCATATTGTGAGATGTCCTTATGGCATCACAGCCCATTTCCTTCAGCAACTCAATCTGATGCTTCAGCGCCGACCGGTTCACCGCTGCCCCGAGAGGCCCGAGGTCGTGGTGCATGCAGACTCCGCGAATCACCCGTCTTTCTCCGTTGAGGAAAAATCCCTTGTCTGCGATGAATTCAGCGGTGCGTATTCCGAATCGCACCGAACTGTTGTCAATGACGGCTCCGTCCTTAAGAATCTTCACCATTGCCGTGTAGAGCGCCGGATTCTCAGGCGACCACAGTTTAGGAGCATTCACGGTCAGATTTTGCCGGACGACCTCGCCGTGGCATACCGCACGGCTGTCGGTACGCCTCGCAACGACATTTCCTTCTTCGTCAAGCACCGTCATGTCAAGTTCAAATGTCTCCCCTTCTTTCGCACCGTCGATTTCCGTAGATATGCTGACGGTAGCGTATTCCTTTTCAACGTGAGGCGTCCTCACGAGCATTCCCCATACGGGAATATGAACCTGCGGCGTTTCAATCAGACGCACCTTGCGGTACAGCCCGGCGCCGGGATACCAGCGAGAAGAGAAAGGCCGGTTTTCAAGAAGAACGGCAATCCTGTTACTGCCCTCGCGAAGCGCCCGGGTGATGTCGCAGTGGAAGGCATTGTAGCCGTATGGCCATTCGCAGACCTTCTCCCCGTTCACGAAAACCTGCGCCTCGCTCATCGCCCCATCAAAGAGCAGTTCGAAGCGGCGTCCGTCTATATTTCCGATGTTTATATCCGTCCTGTAGCAGCCCTTGCCCATATAAGGCAGTCCTCCGCTGCGTCCTGTCTTTTCCGACGGCACAGTTTCCCCGTTTTGCGTCACCGCGACAATCTGGAAGTCATTCGTCTTGTCGAAAGGTCCGTAAATGGCCCAGTCGTGTGGCACCTTCACCTTCTCCCATCCGGAGACAGCCTCCGTCTCGTGGTCCCGACGGAACTCCCAAACATTCAGAGTTTTCTCACTGCGGACTTGTCCCGCAAGCGGTAGGACAGCACAAACCGCCGCCATAGTCGTCAAAAATCTGTTACCCATAAATTCAAAATTGGTTTTGTCAGCACGGCAAAATTACCATTAATTTCCGAACGCATCTATAAGAAGATGTTTAAATTTTTTTTTAATTTTGCGATATGTGCTCGCTGAACGCGAGCTTTGTTACCGAATGAAACTGATGTTATACCTCCTTCTTATATTATTCGCTGTCGTTGAGTTTGCGGCAGCGGGTTTTATGTTTGCGAAACATCGGCGGCAGCCGGACCGTTCCAGGCTATTCATCGCAATATTCTTCCTTCTGTCCGCACTGAGCGCCGTGTGTATATTCGTGGAGAAGATTACGGGGCATGAATATGTCGGTGGCACCATAATGGATATGGATTATGTCATTCTCGGCTTTGTCGTCTATTTTCTTTTGTTGCTCTATCCGATAGAGGTGCTTCGCCCACATTGGATGACATGGAGACGGAGCCTGAAGCTTCTCTCCCCATGGGCATTCCTCGTTCTGTGTCTTGTCGCGGTAAATATCTTCAAACCATTGGAGCTCTATTCCGCTTCGGAGATTCTTCCGAAAATCGGGAGCACGGACGTGTTTCTGCGTGTTCTTCTTTCTCTGATATTCATTCCCTACGGGCTGTGGACCTGCTTTATGCAGTACAACTGGAGGGAAAGTAGTGCCCCCAGGCAACAACTGAGGGGCATTGTGGGGCTTTCGATGATTATGACGGTCACATTCTCCTGCACTTGTATATTCGATGCCAGATGGCTGGAATATGTGCACATATTCCTCTATCTTCTGTTGACCTACAGCATCCTGCGCCTTGAGCTCGTGGTTCGTTTCCGTGTTCCGAAGAGTGCCGTGCAGGAAACGGAAACTGAAGATGCCGGGGGCGAAACGGAAGATGACGCTCCGGTTCAGCCGGTGAAGAGCCAGGCGGCGGAAGAGGATGGTAAGCAGGCCGGCGTGAGTTCTGTGGCGCCTGTCATTGCCAGGCTTGAAGTGATCATAAGGGAGACGGACGTCTGGCAGAATCCGGATATGAGTGTGGGCGAGCTGTGCAATCTTGTGGGCACCAATGCCAATTATCTCCAGAAGGCCATCAAGGAGATGGGCTGGCAGTCCTACTCTGATATGATTAACCGCAAGAGAATCGATTATGTCTGTCAAGAACTCTCGACAGGCGAAGTGAAGAACATTCAGGATGTGTTTTATAGAGCAGGCTACCGCTCCCGTGTCACCGCGTGGAGAAACTTCACCGCAATTACCGGTGTTTCTCCGGTCGAGTGGGTGTCCGAGGGTAAAGCCTCTGGAACTGATGTGCTTTCATGACCGGGACAGGTGCTGTGTGATGCTTAAAAATGCCCGTTTTTGATTTTGAAACATTGTTATTATCGGATTTGCAACCACCTGTAGCATTTATTTTTCTATATTTGCCGCGTTTTTGACTCGAAAACCATTTTAAATTTATAGTACAATGAAAAAGTTTATCTTAGTTCTTGCAGCTACAGTCCTTGCTGCCGTTGCAGTCAGCGCACAGCCACGCGCAATCGGTGCCCGTCTCGGTTGGGGTGCAGAAGTTTCTTATCAGCATTCTCTTGGCGTTGATAACATGCTTTCAGCAGAGCTTTCTTTCCCTGGCTTCGCAGCAGTCGGTGCGGCTGCAACTTATGACTGGCTCAACCCGTTCAACACTGTCATTCCTTGGAATCACAAGGGTGAGTGGAATTGGTATATGGGTGTCGGTGGTGGCGCAAGCTACTGGTTCGGCGGCTTCCTTAATGTCGGTGTTGCAGGTCGTATCGGAGTCGAATATGACTTCTGGTTCCCACTCCAGCTCTCCTTTGACTGGCGTCCTGTAATCGGACCGGACATCTATTTTGGTGGCGCAGCCGGTGACAGCGAGACACACGTAGGTTTTTCAGGCTATGGTTTCTATGCCGGCGCAATCAGCCTCGGTGTAAGATACAAGTTCTAAAAACAACTTGCATATCAGTTAAGAGGGATGGTCGAGCGATTGACCATCCCTCTTTTGGCACTTGCTTTGTGCGTTTTCGTCCGGCTTTGAAAATGTTGTGAACTATATGAAAATGAAACCATTTGTCGCAGCGCTCGCTGTGGTTGCGTCGCTCCTGTCATTCTGCTCTTGTGAAAAGGAGGGCGTCAAGCTTTTTGACGGAAATTATTCATTCAAGACCAGCGGCATTCTGACGATCGAGAGAACCGCTAAAGTTTCGGAATCGGACGCATCCGCAGAAATTCCCGCCAGGATTTCTGACAGCGGAAACACCGGGTGGCCGGACATAGACCTTCCGGACGTGAATTTCCCTGACGGAAACCGCACGTTCAAACTGCCGCTCACTTCCGAGTCCGGCCAGATGAACATCATAAAGACAGGGGACAACTCGGTGATTGTCACCATGAACGTTGTCGGCGGCGATGCCCTTGTCTTCAACGGAAAGGCAGAAGGGAAAGTCTTGACTCTTGACCCTGCCGTGCGCTTTCTCAGTTTCAGGGACGGATCTAACACTGTGAGTCTTGAGATCACCGTCTCCGGGACCGCTGAGAAGCACGACGATGTGGCGATTTTCACGCTTGAATATACGGGTGGCGGGGAGACGACGCTATATGACTACAAGATTCTAGCATCCGAGGTTAAATGCGTAGCGAAGTTGAACGAAGACTGACGAACTTTACGACAGTGTGAATGTGATTTATCGTGATTATATGCGTGCATTTGGAAAAATATCCGCCGCTGCGTTGGCGGCGTTCGCCGGCCTCGTACTGCTTTCCGGCTGCAACGGAGGCAAGTTCAGCGTGAATTTCAGAAAGAAAGAGACAGTGAGGCAGCCCGTGAAGGTCAGGGTTGAGGCAGTCGGGTCGGCATCGTCGGCAACCACAAAGACTTACATCGGGCGCGTCGAGGCGTCGAAGAGCGCGACTGTGCTCTCTCCGTTTCCTGCAAAACTTGAAAAGATTAACGTAAGGCAGGGACAGGAAGTTCGTGCAAACCGGCAGGTTGCAAAGGTCTATTCTTCAACTGTTGACAACGCCCTCAGTTCCGCCCGGGCCACGTTGCGTCAGGCTCAGGATGCCTACGACCGCCTTCAGGCCGTGAAGGACAACGGAAGCGTGCCACAGGTGAAGATCGTTGAAGTGGAGACCGCACTCGCACGCGCCAAGGCGGCGTTCAGTTCCGCGCAGAAGGCCGCCTATGACTGCTCCGTGAAAGCTCCGTTTGCGGGAACAGTCAGCGAGGTTTTTTGCGAAGAGGGCGAAGATATCTCCATAGCCCAGCCGATAGTAAAGATTGTGGATCTGCACTCACTCGAAATCAGCATATCCGTCCCGGAGACCGAAATCTCCTCATGCTCCGTAGGCTCGTATGCCGATGTCACGGTGACTGCCCTTTCCGACACACCAGTCCGTGCCCGCCTCGTCCGTAAGGGCGTTGATGCTTCGGTCGTTGCCCACAGCTACGACTGCCGGCTCTCTCTTGAAACTCCTCTCAAGAACATTATGCCCGGAATGATTTGCAAGGTCGTTTTCCGTTCAGTTGCGGGCGGTTTCGAGACTCCGGTCATTCCGGCCTCAGTCATCCGCACCGACAAGACAGGACGCTATGTCTGGACTGTTAGCGGTGGCAACATCGTGGAGAAGAAATATGTCACCACAGGGGATTTTGCAGGCAAGGGCGTGAAGATTCTCTCCGGACTTGAGGCGGGCGACAGGCTGATTGTCGATGGCGCCGCGAAGGTCAGCACGGGGATGAAGGTGGAGCCCGTCACGGAGTAAGGGATTATGGAACAGAAGAAAGGAATCGTGTCGAGTCTCGTCCGAGGGGCGATTGAGCACAATAACATAGTCAAGCTATTTCTTTTCCTGCTCATCGGTGGGGGAATCCTCGGTCTTGTGAATATGAAGAAGGACGAGTTCCCGACATTCGAGATTAAGCAGGGACTCATCGCTGCCGTCTATCCGGGTGCTGACGTCCATCAGGTTGAGGAGGAAGTCGGCAAGCCTCTCGAAAAGCTCCTCTTCTCGATGAAGGAAATCAACAGGAAGGGCACCAGGGTCGTCAGCAAGGACGGCATTTGCTATATCTATACGGATCTCACTACTCCGGCCGACAAGAAGAACGAGGTCTGGTCTAAGATTCGTCTCCAGCTGAACACGTTCAAGCAGACTCTGCCTCCGGGCGTTCTCGCGATTGTCGTTCTCGACGACTTCAGCGACCTCACATCCGTCCTCATAGCCCTCGAATCTTCGGACAAGGGATATATGGAAATGAAGGAATATGCCGACGACCTCTCCGACCGTCTGCGCACCATCCCCGAACTCGCGAACGCGAAGATAATCGGAACGCAGAGCGAGGAGATCGCTGTGAATGTCGATATGGACCGTCTCGCAGCCTACGGAATATCCCCGACATCTCTGATGCTGGAATATCAGACGGCAGGACTCCAGGCTCTCGGAGGCACGTTCACGACGGATTACACATCCTCTCCGGTACATATTCAAAAGACCATCACCGACGAACAGGAACTCGCCGACAAGATAATATGGTCTTCCACCGACGGACAGTCCCTCCGCCTGAAGGACGTCGCCACCATCGAGCGTCGCATCAAAGACCCGACTTCGCTTGTCACCTACAACGGCAACACGGCCATCGTCATTTCCATCGAGATGCGTCCGGACAACAACATTGTCGCATTCGGCAAGGAGGTTGACCGCGTGCTCGCCGAATTTATGGCAGACGCTCCCGACAGCCTGAAAGTCTCGCGCATCACCGACCAGCCCAAGGTTGTGGGCGACTCCGTGTGGTCCTTTCTGCGCGACCTCGTGATTTCAATGCTCGTAGTCATCTTCGTGATGCTCATGCTCTTCCCGATGCGCTCGGCGCTGATTGCCTCTTCCGGAGTGCCGGTCTGCACGGCCATCGCCATAGCCCTGATGTATTTCTGCGGCATCTGTCTGAACACCGTCTCTCTCGCTGCGCTCATCGTCGTTCTGGGAATGATTGTGGATGACTCCATCATCACTATGGACGGTTACATGGACCACCTCTCTCGCGGAATGTCACCTCTGGATGCTGCCACGGCCAGTGCCCAAGAGCTCTTTTCGCCGATGTTCATGGCAACCTTCGCCATCAGCGCGATGTTCTTCCCGATGACAGGTATCATCACCGGCTACCTCGGGGACTTCGTCTCCACTTTCCCATGGGTGATTGCCTTCTCGCTGATGACCTCGCTCGCATACGCCGTGCTCGTCGTCCCGTCACTGGAGGTCAGATTCATAAAGACCGTCCATAAGGAAAGTCAGGGCAACATCATAACCAAGTTCCAAAACGTCCTGTTCAACGCTCTTCAGAAGGGCTATGACTTCATGCAGGACAAGTGCTTCAAACACCCTGCGCTCACGATTTTCTCCGGAGTAGCCGCCATCGCCCTTGGACTTTTGATGTTCTCTCGGATGAATATCCAGCTTATGCCTATGGCTGCCCGTCCGGTCTTTGCCGTAGAGGTCTATCTCGACCCGACCGCAGGCCTTGACAAGACTACGGAGGTGGCGGACTCCCTCGCAAACATGCTCCGCCGGGACAGCCGCATCACCTCTGTCACCGAGTTCATAGGAACGGGCACACCGCGTTTCCACTGCACCTATTCCCCGATTCTTCCGGGCAAAAACGTCGCGCAGCTCATCGTCAACACTAAGTCCAACCGTGCCACAGAGGAGTTTCTTAAGGAAAATGAGGACTACTACGAGCATCTCTTTCCTGAAGCTGTCATCCATGTCAAGCAGATGGACTACCAAGGGGTCTCCACTCCTGTCGAGGTTGATGTTTTTGGCGAGGACTATAATGATATTCAAGCAGTTGCAGATTACCTAAAAGCCTATATGGCCGGCCTTGACATGCTCAAATGGGTTCACTCCGACGCCGACTGGTTCACCCCGTCCGTCTCCCTCGAACTCGACCATGACGAGGCCATGCGCATGGGCGTGAACCGCACCCTGATGAACCTCTCGCTTGCCGGGGAGATGAACGGACTGCAACTGACTTCGCTCCGTGAGGGAAATAACGTGATTCCGGTGAATCTCTACTCGGACAACATCAACTCACACTCCGCCTACGAGGATATCTCCAACGCCCTCGTCCCGACGGCCATGCCAGGTGTTATGGTTCCCGTCCGTCAGGTGGCCACCGTCACTCCGGAATGGGAGCCGACCTCTCTCACCCGCATCGACGGTAAGTCTGCCATAATAGTGGGAGCCGACATGAAGTTCGGAAAGAGCCAGCCGACAGCCGTCAAGGCCATAAAACGATACCTCAAGACAGCCGACATTCCGGAGGGTGTCACGGTGAAATTCGGCGGACTCAACGGCGTGAATAGCCAAATGGGACCGGAAATCGCCCTCTCGTTCATCGCTGCCGTGATGATTCTGTTCTTCTTCCTGCTCTTCCATTTCAAGAAGATTTCCCTCGCCGTCCTGACCCTTGTCCTGAGCACCCTGTGCCTCTTCGGAGCTTTCTTCGGCCTCTGGATCTTCGGTCTCGACTTCTCAATGACCGCCGTCCTCGGACTCATTTCCCTCGTCGGCATCATAGTCCGCAACGGAATCCTGCTGTTCGAGTACGCCGAGGAACTCCGTTTCGAGCATGGTATCCCCGTCAAAGAAGCCGCCTCCCTCGCCGGAAAGCGTCGTATGCGCCCAATCTTCCTCACCTCCTGCACCACAGCCCTCGGAGTGCTCCCGATGATAATCAGCGGCGACCTCCTCTGGATGCCTATGGGAGTTGTAATCTGCTTCGGCACAATGCTTTCCGTCATTCTCATCACCCTCATAATGCCCGTCTCCTACTGGCAGATTTTCCGTAGTGCCGACAAAAAGAACCCCGTCCCGTCCCCCGAAATCCCGATGTCAGGCGAAAGCGCGGTCATCGAATAAACAAACTCATTATGACTATATATAATATAGGAAAATACGGCTCAGCATTCCGAAGACTCGTGGCCACCGCAGCGGCTGTCGCCCTCTTCGCGACTCAGCTTTCGCTCGACGTCGCCGCCCAAACGGTCTCAGCGAAAGGAGAATCCGTCGCCTCCGCAGTTCCGCCATCTTGCGATGTCGGGGGGCGCTCGCTGACGCTCGCAGACTGCCGCGAAATGGCCATGCAGAACAACGCAGCCCTCAATAACGCCTCCCTTGATGTCCGCGCTGCCTGGCTCCGCAAGCAGGAAGTCCTCTCCGAATATTTCCCGCGCGTCTCGGCCACCGCATTCGGCTATTGGGCCATGAACCCCCTTCTCGAAATCGGCGTAACCGACCTCCTCGGCAATAACGACTTGGCGTGGAACATCCAGAGCGAGATTGAGTCCTACGGCTCCCTCTATGGCATCAACACCAAATACAAGTCCTTCAAGCAGGGCTACTCCGCATCCCTCATGGCACTCCAGCCGGTCTATGCCGGCGGCCGCATCGTCACAGGCAACCGTCTCGCCGCCCTCGGAGTCGAAGCCGCACAGCTTCAGAAAGACATCCGCCACCGCGAGACCGTTGAAGCCGTTGACAGCCTCTGGTGGCAGGTAGTTTCGCTCTCAGACAAACTCGAAACTCTCGACTATCTTGGCGGCACCCTCGACACTCTCTACTCCAGCCTCTCGGCGGCAATCGGCTCCGGCCTCGCCGCCGAGACTGACATCCTCCAACTCGAACTCAAGCGGGGCGAACTGAAAGCGGCCCGCAAAAAAGTCACGAGCGGCATCCGCCTTTCCAAGATGAATCTCTTCAACGCCATAGGCCAGCCCTACACCGTCTATTCCTCCAACGCCACCCCCGAGCGCCCTTTTATCGACTCCCTCACGCTCGACACTGTCTCCGAACTGCCCTCCGCCCCGGAAACATACTGGCGTGATGAAGACGAGATTGTAGCATCCATGCAAGAGACCCGCCTGCTCGACCTTCAGGTCAGGGCCAAGCGTCTGGAACAGCGCCTCGCCATAGGGGAGGGCCTCCCGCAGGTTGCGGTCGGCGCCTCCACCGGCTACTCCAATCTCTACAAAAAAGGCCGCTACAACACCATAGCCTTCGCCTCCGTCCAGATTCCTCTCTCCGACTGGGGCAAGACAGCCCGCCGTGCCCAGCGCATCGGCACCGAAATCGCCAAGGCTGAGAATGACCGCGCCTACCTCGACAGCCAGCTCCACCTCCTCGTCGGCAAGCTCTGGCTCGACCTCACCTCCGCCTATGACTCCTGGCAGCTCTCCGAGGAGAACCTCTCCAACTCCCGCCGCCTCTACGAAGTCTCTCTCTCCAACTACTCCGCCGGCCTAATCCCCCTCCAGGACCTCCTCCAAGCCGAGACCGCCTACCGCACCGCCTCCTCCGCCCGCATCGACGCGCTCATCGCCTACCGCACCGCCATCACCTCCTATATGGGTAGGGGTGAATAATCAGAAACATTTTGCGATTTCGTGTTGTGAGTCTTCGGCTACTTCAGTATATCCTGAATCTCATCCCAAGGAACGGTGACCTTGATGATGCCCATCGAATATGGGCCGATTTCGTACTGGCCGTAGATGTATGTGATGCCGGCCTTGCTGAGAACGAAGTTGCCGTTCGGGGTGATGTCGGTCGTAAAGAGCATATCGTAGCTATCCTTGTCCAGCGAAGACTTTAGGTGGGCGCGAAGGGCGGTGCTGAGCCGTTCTTCATAGCCGAACGCGAAGAGGTCGTTCTCGGTGACCGGGTCGCCGGTCTCTTTTATGAAGTTCAGACCGAGCAGCATCGTGCCGCCGTGCGCTCCGCCGGTGTAGCTGTATTTTGTGAGAGAGTAGGAAAGGAAGCCATTGTAGTCGCTTTCCATGCGTCCTTCAATCATGAATTCCCAAGTGAAGATGTCCCATTCGCCTTCCTCCCTGTCCTCCGGGTTCTTCGCGACTTGATCTACGAACTCAAGGTTGGCGTCGCGGTAGTTTTTTACCGTCTCTTCAATGTAGCCCTGCACCGCCTCGTGTGTCGTCATTCCGCAGAATTGTTCGCCGAGCGCGTCCATAACGATTCCATCGCAAATCCCTTCGGCCGCTTCAGCCCCGAGTCCTTCCGTCGGGAACTGCAAGCTTATCTCAATCTTCACAGAGTCCCTTCCTCCCTCCACGAGAGCATACGCCGCATTTTTTTTGATGGTCTCAACTTTTACGTCCTTCGTCCCGCAGCATCCGATGACTCCGAGAACCGTGGCGGCCGCAAGAGCAGCCAAAATCATATTCCTTTTCATATCAAAAATTTTTTTAGGTTATAATATCCTCAATATCCTTTCGTCCGCACACATCGTGCCTTGCCAATTTGGGACGACGAAAAATCTTCCACGACACAAATGTATGGGTTTGTTGTTGATAATCAAAAAATTATTCGTATATTTGCAGCCCCCAAAAATGGGGAGTTAAACATAAATAAAAGATTTATAATCATTTATGCCAACAATTCAACAGTTAGTTCGCAAAGGACGCGAGGTTATCGTCGAGAAGAGTAAATCTCGCGCGCTGGATGCTTGCCCTCAGAGAAGGGGCGTATGCGTGCGTGTGTACACAACCACACCTAAGAAACCTAACTCAGCAATGCGTAAGGTTGCCCGTGTACGTCTTACCAACTCTAAAGAGGTCAACGCGTACATCCCTGGAGAAGGCCACAACCTGCAGGAGCACTCAATCGTGCTCGTTCGTGGCGGTCGTGTAAAGGACCTTCCTGGTGTACGTTACCACATCCTTAGGGGCGCTTTGGATACTGCCGGCGTTGAGGGAAGGACTCAGTCACGTTCTCTCTACGGAGCCAAGAGGCCAAAGGCAGGTAAGAAGCCCGCTAAGAAGTAATTTTTAATTTATTACCTTAATTTCCAACAAAACAATGAGAAAATCGAAGCCTAAGAAGAGGATTCTACTTCCTGATCCTAAGTTTCACGACGTAATGGTTACCCGTTTCGTGAACAATCTTATGTTGCAGGGAAAGAAGAGTATCGCGTATTCTATTTTTTACGATGCCATTGACATGGTAGGCGAGAAGATGAAAGATTCTGACAAGGCTCCTCTCGATATTTGGAGGAAAGCTCTCGAAAACGTGACACCTCAGGTTGAGGTGAAATCACGCCGTATCGGTGGAGCTAACTTCCAGGTGCCGATGGAGGTGCGTCCTGAAAGGAAGATTTCACTTTCCATGAAGAATATGATAGTCTTCGCCCGCAAGCGTTCAGGCCACTCCATGGCCGAAAAACTTTGTGCTGAAATCATCGCGGCATACAACTGCGAGGGTGCAGCATTCAAGAGAAAAGAAGATATGCACAGAATGGCAGAGGCCAATAAGGCGTTTGCTCACTTTAGATTCTAATCCCCAAGGAGACATTGACAAATGGCAAGAGATCTTAAATTCACCAGAAACATCGGTATCATGGCTCACATCGATGCCGGAAAGACCACTACCTCGGAGCGTATTCTCTACTACACGGGAAAGACTCACAAGATCGGTGAGGTTCACGAGGGTGCGGCCACTATGGACTGGATGGTCCAGGAGCAGGAGCGTGGTATCACCATCACTTCTGCCGCTACTACCGCTTTCTGGCACTACAGGGGAGATACATATCAGATTAACCTCATCGACACTCCGGGTCACGTTGACTTCACAGTGGAGGTTGAGCGTTCGCTCCGTGTTCTTGACGGAACTGTCGCTACCTTCTGCGCGGTAGGACGTGTACAGCCTCAGTCTGAGACCGTTTGGCGTCAGGCTGACAAGTACGGTGTTCCTAAGATTGCGTATGTTAACAAGATGGACCGTGTCGGTGCAGACTTCCTCGCCGTCGTTGAGGAAATCAAGACCAAGCTTGGCGCAAGGGCTGTTCCTATCTGCCTCCCTATCGGAGCCGAGGATAAGTTCGAGGGCATCATCGACCTCATCGCCAACAAGGCAATCTACTATGATGGTGGAGAAGAGCTCGTGAACTACGAACTCAGGGAAATTCCGGAGAACATGAAGGCAGAGGCTGCCGCATGGAGGGAGAAACTCGTTGAGGCTGCGGCCGACTACGACGACACTCTCATGGAGAAGTTCTTCGAAGACCCTGACTCAATCACTGAGGACGAGCTTATTGCGGCTCTCCGCAAGGCAACCATTGACATGTCAATCGTGCCTGCATGCTGCGGCTCTTCATTCAAGAACAAGGGTGTCCAGTTCCTTCTCGACGCCGTGATGCGCTACCTTCCTTCTCCGCTTGACATCCCGTCAATCAAGGGAACGAATCCTAAGACAGGAGAAGAGGAAGTCCGTCATCCGAGCGCAAAGGAGCCGTTCTGCGCACTTGTGTTCAAGATTGCGACAGACCCGTTTGTGGGACGTCTCGCATTCCTCAGGGCATATTCAGGACATCTCGACGCCGGTTCGTACGTGCTCAACACCCGTTCTGACAAGAAGGAGCGTGTGGCGCGTCTCTACCAGATGCACTCGAACAAGCAGAACCCTATTGATTTTGTAGAGGCCGGAGACATCTGCGCCGCTGTCGGATTCAAGGATCTGCGCACGGGAGACACAATCTGCGTTGATACAAACCCTATCACCCTTGAGTCAATGGAGTTCCCTGATCCGGTAATCGGACTTGCAGTCGAGCCTAAGACCCAGAAGGATCTTGACAAACTCGGAATCGCACTTGCAAAACTTGCCGAGGAGGACCCGACCTTCACAGTTAAGTCAGACCACGAGACAGGCCAGACAGTCATCAGCGGTATGGGTGAACTTCACCTTGACATCATCGTTGACCGTCTTCGCCGTGAGTTCGGTGTCGACATCAATCAGGGTGCACCTCAGGTTAACTACAAAGAGGCCATCACAGTACCTGTTCAGCACCGTGAGGTGTTCAAGAAGCAGTCCGGTGGTCGTGGTAAGTTCGCTGACATCATCGTCGAGGTTGCTCCAGCTGACGAAGGACAGACAGGTCTCCAGTTCATTGATGAGGTTAAGGGCGGTAACGTTCCTAAGGAATTCATCCCGTCAGTCGAAAAAGGCTTCAAGTCAGCAATGGCAAACGGAGTTCTCGCAGGCTACGAGGTTCCTTCACTCAAGGTTACCCTCAAGGACGGTTCGTTCCACCCTGTCGATTCAGACCAGCTCTCTTTCGAAATCTGCGCACGTATGGCGTTCCGCCACGCCTGCCCTAAGGCAAAGCCGGTTCTTCTTGAGCCTATCATGAGCCTTGAGGTGGTTACTCCGGAAGACTATATGGGTGACATCGTTGGCGACCTCAACCGTCGTCGCGGTCAGGTTACGGCAATGGACTCTACGGTCGGTGCGCGTATCGTCAAGGCATTCGTTCCGCTCGCTGAGCAGTTCGGCTACGTGACGGTTCTCCGTACCATCTCATCAGGACGTGCGACCAGCACCATGACTTTCGACCACTACGCTGAGGTTCCTGCGAGCCTCGCGAAAGACATCATCGAGAAGTCCGGCTACAAGGTTCCTGAGGAGGAATAATAACAGAAAGTTTAATTGGTTATACAATAACGATATGAGCCAAAAAATCAGAATTAAGCTTAAGTCATTCGACCACATGCTGATTGACAAGTCCGCAAAGAAGATCGTCGAGACAGTTTCTTCTACTGGTGCCCGTGTCAGCGGTCCTATTCCGCTTCCGACCAACAAGAAGATTTTCACTGTCAACCGCTCTACTTTCGTGAACAAGAAGGCACGCGAGCAGTTCGAGCTGAACTCATACTGCCGCCTTCTCGACATCTACGAGTCTTCCCAGAAGACCGTTGATGCCCTCATGAAGCTTGAACTCCCAAGTGGTGTCGAGGTCGAGATCAAGGTTTGCTAATTGAAATTCGAAAAAGATTTTATATCTTTGCAGAGCCGTCACTCCAAACGGCGGCTCTGTAAATTTTAAGTTCTTTGATTTTATTGTGTCTTATGAGCCCAACGCGGCAGACGCTCAAATTTCGGTGATGTTGTTGCTGTATTTTGAGATGGATGCAAGGCGGGCGATTGAGGAGGAAGGGAGTTACCTTGTGGTAATGACCGCCCGACGATATGAAGCCCAACGCGGCAGACGCTCAAAAGACAGTAAAAACAGGGTCCCATAGCTCAGTTGGTTAGTAGCACCTGACTCATAATCAGGGGGTCGCAGGATCATGCCCTGCTGGGACCACAAAGAAAGGCACTTGTAGATTCGTTCTACGGGTGCCTTTTTATGCAAAACCTCGTCATAGGACTCGTAATCGTATGCGTTTAATTGTGCCGAAACAATACTTGGCGGTTTGCAAATAAGTGTCAGTAGAGAAATCCGAACATCCATATTGGAATCGAGTTGCCGAAAGCATATTCCAGGTTATCTTTGACAAGGTATCCGGTCCTTACATCCTTTATTTGAGCGCCGTTTTTGTTCTTGCCCCCAACCTCGAAAGTGATTCCCTTAATTTCAAAATCGGATATTTTGGAAGAAGTCGGGCTATATATATGTTTCGTCCATGCGAGAAAGTTAGTCTCTCGCATATTGCCGTCATCGATTATCCCATCTTCCGACAGTGAATATGAGATGTTACTGTTTCCCAAATACAGTTTTTCAGGTTTCGCCAACAGGTTGTCGCTATGACCCGGTTCTCGGAGCGCATTGAACATCCCGGTCGCTTCAAGATAGCTGATATAGTCGGGAACAGAGTTACGGCTTATCCCGAGGTCACGACCAAGCGTGTCATTGCTTGGCTTGAACGGGACACTCTTGGCAAGAACATACATCAGTTTCTTTAGCTTTGCGGCCGATGTTACCGTCATGTCTGCATAGTCGGGAATATCATTCTCCACAGTAGCAAGAACCGCATTCTGAAGCCGGATTTCGGCATCACCTTCTTGAAAAAACGGATAGAATCCGTAGCGGCAGTACTCTTTGTAATACTTTAGGGGGCGATGCTCTCCATACGGGAAATCGACGTTGCCTCTCAACACTTCCTCAAGTTGCGAGGATTTCAGCTTCCATCCGTTACGAATATTCAAATATTCTCGAAACGATAGTCCTGGCATTTCATATGGGATGCTGCGGCGGCTGAGATCTGCCTTATTTCCTTTTCTGAGTGCTAACAGACTGCTTCCTGAATACACAAGTTGTAAAGTAGGGTAGTCATCGTAAATATTTTTTATTTCTGTTGACCAGCCTTTATATTTATGTATTTCATCGATATAAAGGCGTTTGCCGCCTTGTGAATAAAAGGTTCCAGCAAGCTCATAAAGAGTATGCCCGGCAAAATACATATTATCTGCCGTCACATAGAGAGTTTCGTCAAGATTATTATATTTTTTGATATGTTGCAGAATCATCGTGGATTTTCCGACACCTTTTTGCCCCATAATACAGATAAGTCGACTTTCCCAATTGATTTGTTCGTGAAAACTGCGGAAATAGTCCATCGGGACAAGCGAGAGCTTTAGTCGAAATGTATTATATAAATTTTCCATTGCTGCCATAGTTTTTTGCAAATATAGCACATTGCACAAAAAAATGTGCGGATTTCATGAAAAAGTGCACAAAAAAATGTGCGTGCCGAACTGTGGCGCCGTTCCGCTCGTCCGGTAGGCCCCCCCTCACAAAAAAAAGTGGGACGGTTTAACATAACTGATGTGACCGTCCCTTTTTTTATATGATTCAGTGCCCTTTTTTATTTGCGGGTAATCTTTGCGACCCAGCCGCCGCCAGGGGCGAGGTGCGCGGTGATTTTGCGGTCGGCAGGAACGGTGGCGGTGGTGTGAACGTAGTCACGGGCTGCCTTTTCGGCGTTCGGGCCGTCCTCGAAGATGTCGAGAGTCCATTCGCCTTCGCTGAGGAAACTCAAATCGAGGGTAATATCCCGCTCGTCCCAGTTCGTGAGGGCACCGACATACCAGGCGTCACCGCTACGGCGGGCAATGGTGATATACTTGCCGATTTCCCCGTTCACTCCCAGACTCTCATCCCAAGTCTCCGGACAGGCGGCAATAAACTCTGTGCATTCCGCTTCTGCAATGTAGTTGGAAGGGGAGTCGCAGAGCATATTCAGTGGAGAATCGAAAACCACATATTCCGCGAGTTGGCGGCAACGGGTGCCCTGGCTCATCGGTTCATTATAGACAGGGCGGTAATTGCTCTTGCTTGCATTGCGCATCGCACCCTGGGTGTAGTCCATAGGGCCGGCGGCCATACGGATGAACGGAACCGTCACATCGTAGGTTACCTGATCGCACTCCTTCGGTCTCCATTTCATTTGCTCCAGACCGTGCACACCCTCGTAATTCACAACATTAGGCCAGCGGCGGCTCAGTCCTGTCGGCTTGTAGGTGCCGTGGAAATCGAGCATAAGATCATATCTTGCAGCCGTTTCTGCGGCGCGGGCGTGGAAATTCACCATCAGCTGGTCGTCCCTGTCCATAAAATCGACCTTGAAGCCCTTAACTCCCATCTCCGAATAATGCTTGCAGACCTTTTCCATTTCGCGGTTGAACGCCCAATAGCCTGCCCAGAGGATAATGCCGACTCCGCGCTCCTTGCCATAATCCACAAGTTCCTGTATGTCGATTTCCGGAATCACCTGAAACAGGTCCGCTTGAAGATTCACAGCCCAGCCCTCATCGAGAATCACATAGGCGATGCCGTGAGTCGAAGCAAAGTCGATGTAATATTTATAGGTCTCGTTGTTGATGCCCGCTTTGAAATCCACTCCATAGAGGTTCCAGTCGTTCCACCAGTCCCAGGCAACCTTGCCCGGCTTAACCCAACCATAGTCCGTGCCGACATCCTGCTTTGGAGAGAGTTTCCATACCATGTCGTTCACTGCCAATTGCGAGTCAGATGTGCTCACCATAATCACCCTCCATGGGAAAATCTCGTCTCCTGAGGCCTTCGCAATGAAGTTTTCGCGCTCCTTGACCATTCCCTGAAGTTTGTTGTGACCGCCCTGCTCGATGACTTTCGGATAAGGCGCGAACGTTCCCTTCAGCGAGTTTGAACCCTCCGTCCCGATTACATGCATTCCCGGATAGTTCGTAAGGTCTGCTTCCGTGATGAGAATTTTCACTCCGTCGTCTGCTGCTACGACGAGAGGAAGGAAGGCCAGCCTGTCTTTTCGCCATTGTGAAAGATTCTGTACCGTGTAGGTGTTCTCGAAGGAATTGAAGAACTGTCCCTCGACGGTCTTTGCGCCCGAATTCACATAAGGGATGAACGCCTGCCTGTCCTCTCCGAAATTGAACTCTGCCTGCTCGGAAATGACCTCGTATGTCTTCTTCTTGTCGAGATTGCTGACAAAACGATATGCGACACCGTCATCGTAGGCGCGGAAAATGAGAGAGAACTCCTTGAAATTCAATAAAATCTGGTTGTAATTATCGCGGACTTCGGCTTTCTTGTAGGCCACGGTAGGGAATGTCTCGTCAAATGATGCCCTCACCGTCTTGCGCACCTTGTCGTTCTGGCCGAAAACGATGCCGTCTGAAAGGTTCATCGAAATCGTCGACGGGGCGATGAGTGTCTGTCCGTCGCGGGACACCGTGTAGCTGATATTCTCTCCGACAGTCACCGATACGGTTATGTGCCCGTCTGGTGAGCTCACCTGATAGTTTCCGTCCTTCGCGAATGACGACGTTGCCGCGAAAAGAAACGCTGCGGCGATCGAAAATAGAAATCTTTTGAATGTCATAAATGTTTATTTTAGTTTTGTGTCAGCAATATTTAACGAAAGTTATATGTTTTTATACTCACTTTCTTCGCTCCGTCCCGTCATCGGGACAGTCTCACAACGATGCTCAGCGGCAGCCGCTTCCCATAAGAGTCCGTCAGCACAAGTTCGCCGCTCTGAATTTCCTTAAATCCTGTCTTCAGACAGAAATTTTGCCGTACCACCGTCTCTCCGAGCACTGCGCTGAAGCCGTTGGAATAGAGATTCAGCACCATAAAACTGTCTGTCGGAGCCAAAATCGCCGAAACGCATTTGAGCATATCGTTCAGACACTCGTCCAGCTTCCATTTCTCCCCGTCAGGTCCGTGTCCGTATGCCGGAGGGTCGAGGATAATTCCCTGATAGACATTGCCTCTCTTTGCCTCGCGCCGCGCAAACTTCAGCGCATCCTCCACTACCCAACGGATATTGTCCAGACCGCTGTTTTCCATATTCCCCTTCGCCCAAGTCACCACCTGACGCACCGAATCGAGATGTGTCACATCCGCCCCCGCAGCCTTTGCCGCCAAAGACGCAGCCCCGGTGTAGGCAAAGAGATTCAGCACCTTAGGTGTCGGACGCCCCTCGGCCTTCGCTTTTTCCACGAGTGCTTTTGTGTGAGAGTAGATATATTCCCAGTTTGGTGCCTGTTCCGGGAAGACGCCAACGTGCTTGAAAGAAGTCAGCCCAAGACGCAGACGGAACGACGGCCCGGCTACCGGAATATCTGATTCGGAAGCCCCGTCGCCGGTCGTTCTGATGCCGGAGCAATTCTCCGCTCCATAGCCGCCATAGTTGATAAACCACTGGTCGTCCATCCTTTTGACCCGCTTCCATGTGCCGCTGTCTTCCTTACCGGCTTTGCTAAACCCCGCTCCAGGAGCGAAGCGTGTGTGCATGAGCCTGTTCCATTCGTCCTCCGACAGTGACTTGTCCCAAATAGCCTTGGGCTCAGGACGCGCCATCACAATTTTCCCGAATCTTTCGAGTTTCTCAAAGTTCCCGCAGTCTATCAGCTGATAGTCCTTCCACAGCGGGTTTGGGCTTTCAATTGTCATATCATCAAATTTGCACAAAGTTAGCATAAAAATTGCTATCTTTGCAGCCCATGCCCGTAATGAAGGGTATATATCGAAAAAGAGATATTTTATTATAAAAATTATGCAACAGAACATTTCAACTTACGATTTCACAGGCAAGAAAGCCATCGTGCGCGTGGACTTTAACGTTCCGCTCAACGATAAGTTCGAAATTACGGACGACACACGTATGCGTGCCGCAATCCCTACACTCAAGAAAGTTCTTGAGAAGGGCGGTTCGCTCATCATCATGTCACACCTCGGCCGTCCGAAGGGCGTTACGGAGAAGTTCTCCCTCAAACACATCCTTCCGCACCTCGAGGAACTCCTCGGAACGCCGGTGAAGTTCGCCGACGACTGCATGAAGGCTGACGCACAGGCAGCGGCTCTCAAACCGGGTGAGGTTCTCCTTCTCGAAAACCTCCGTTTCTATGCTGAGGAGGAAGGCAAGCCGAGAGGACTCGCAGAGGATGCAACCGACGAGGAGAAGAAGGCTGCAAAGGCCGCTCTCAAGGAAAGCCAGAAGAAATTTGTCGAGAAACTCGCTTCTTACGCAGACTGCTACATCAACGACGCATTCGGAACTGCCCACCGTGCACACGCATCCACAGCTCTTATCGCCGGCTACTTCCCTAACGACAAGATGTTCGGCTATGTGATGGAAGGCGAAATCAAGGCTATCGACCGCGTACTCAAGACTCCTGAGCACCCTGTGACCGCAATCATCGGCGGAGCAAAGGTTTCTTCGAAAATCGGCATCATCGAGCACCTCTTCGACATCGTTGACAATATGATTATCGGCGGTGGAATGGTCTACACATTCAAGAAGGCTCAGGGCGGACACATCGGAAATTCTCTCTGCGAGGACGACCAGATGGACCTCGCTCTCAACATCCTCAAGAAGGCTGAGGAGAAGGGCGTGAAACTCTATCTTTCAGACGAGGTTGTGATCGCTGACGCATTCTCCGAGGATGCCCATACGAAGATTTGCCGCAATACGGAGATTCCTGACGGCTGGGAGGGTGTTGACGCCGCTCCGAGCACGCTCGCCACTTGGGAGAACGTCATTATGAAGTCCAAGACCATTCTTTGGAACGGTCCTGTCGGAGTGTTTGAGATTCCTGCATTTGCAAAGGGTACAAACAAAGTTGCCGAGATGCTTGCAAAGGCTACCGAGAACGGAGCGTTCACACTTGTCGGCGGTGGTGACTCAGTTGCAGCCGTGACTCAGATGGGCTTCGCTTCCAAGGTAAGCTATGTTTCTACCGGTGGCGGCGCTATGCTGGAATATTTGGAAGGGATTGAACTGCCTGGTATAGCTGCAATAAAGAAATAACGCCTTTTATCCCCACACACTATATAAAAATCACCACGAAGGAAATTGATGTGACCTTCGTGGTGATTTTTTAGATGAGAATGCTGTAAATTAGCTTTTATCGGCGTCTTTTTTTGGAATACCAAAGAAATACTTCTCATTGTAGAATGTTCCTAGTTTCAGCTTAGAGGTTTCGGCGCTGAAGACATCGTAGAAGGTTGGTTTATTGTTATCATCAAATCCCTCAAAAAGCAACATATGATCTTTAGAGACTTCCTTGAAAGAGAAACTCTGACCCTCTCTCCGTTTCTCGTTGTTTCCATACAAGCTCTCATACACGATGCATAGTACGTGACTTCCGTCGCTATTGATCTTTATCGAATACCAACCATCCATTGCCCATACATCGTTATCTTTGAGACCATCGACAAAGGTTTTCTGTTCAGGCGTGAGCTTTTCCACGTCGACTCCTTTCTTGAAATCTGTCTCAATATCTGTGAAGACCTCTCCTATTGTTGCCGTCCCATCGGCATTCAATCTGAATACCATCCACTCGTCCTTTGCGGCGTCGTCTGTCTTGTTGAAGTTCACGACCCAAGTGTTTACATAAAGTTTCGGCTCCTCAGCCGGTTCGGTGTTCATCTTGTCGCAGGCGCTTGCAAAGATAAGAGATGTGAGCGCCAATGTGCTGTATATCAATTTTTTCATATTGTCGAATGTTTGTGTTTTAAAAATTAAGATATCAAGAGGAAGCTGCATTCAACAGCCTTTCCCACCGTTAGTCCAGAAGTCGCAAGGCTTGGTGCTTTTGTCGCTTTCATACCTCCCTCCTTGTTTTCAATCGTGACCTCATTTTCAGAAATGTTGAATATGTGGAGTTCATTGCGGAGGTATTCTGCCCTATCCATGCCGTCAATGTTTTGCAGGAAGAACGTTGAAAGATAGACATCATCATTTTCTCCAGGAATCTCGACATAAACTCCCTTTATCATAACGGCGATATCATTCACTTTTAGGGACTTGAGTATTTCAATCTGCTCTGCGGTGAACCTGGACTTTTCTCCGTTTCCGGTTCCATCTCCGTCAATTGTAGGCGCGTCACCGTCGGTGGAAGGCTTGATGTCGTCCTGTATTTTTTTAAGCATAGCCTCGTTAACGATATACCCGCCATAAAATGTCTTGTCGGCATTGAAGCAGAATACTGAGTTTTGAGGTCCGTCGCTGCTGCTGTCAGTTATGACCCAAGTGTTGACGTAAAGAGGAACAGGGGTGTTGTCGGTTGCCGATTCCTTGTCGCAACCTGTCCCGAGCACGAGAAGTGCTCCAAGAGCGAGTAGATAGGTTAATCTTTTCATTGTTTTTTGTTGTTATGTTTGTACTAATAAACTCGAAAGGTTAGTGTTGGCATCGTTTGCAGTCGAAGACAATAGCTGCTCCAATGTCGCTATGGAAGCCATTCACATACATACTTTTGCAAAGTTAAGCAAATTATTTTGTAACTTCGCAGGATTTTTGTGCTTAGAAGTTGCTGCTGCGACAATTTTGTGAAATTTTATATAGTTTATGGAGAGGATATTCATTTCTATATACCGTTATTTCAAGGGACACCGATGGCTCATGTGGCTACTGATGCTCGGTTCGGCCGTGGTGTTTGCAGTTTTCGGATTTAGGCTTCACTATGAGGAGAATATTATAAAGCTCCTTCCGAAGACAGACAATTCCGCGTCTTATGAACTGGTGTTCAGTAACTTGAAGGTAAAGGACAAGGTCTTTATCCAGATTGCTCCCAAGGGATTTTCTGTCGAAAAGGTCGGAACTGAGCCGAAACTTGATGCTCAGACTCTCAGCGACTGTTGTGACGAATTCATCGACTCGCTCGTTGCTCATGACGGTGGACGCTACATTGCAAGCGTGCTGAGCTGCATTGACGACGACACGATGATGAGTGCGATGGACTATGCCATTGCGGAGTTCCCTACCTTCGTCGCTCCCGAGTGTTACGAGGCTTTTGACAGCCTTCTGACTTGGAAAAGCATACGGGCCCGTATGGCGGCAAATGAGCAACTGCTTGAAAATGACCAAGATGGCAATCTTCAGATGCTTGTCAGTTACGACCCTGCCGGTTTGCGCTACGGAATGCTCGCTGCGCTTAAGGATATGATGGGTGAAGGAGCGGAACTTAAGAATGATGGTGACTCGCTCTCAACTTATAAAGGAGGTATGACACTCAAGAACCGTCATTTCTTCACAAAGGACGGTAATGTGGTTCTCGCTTTCGTGGCTCCGGATTTCAATTATATGGATTCGCAGGCTTCTGCCGATTTCGTGGATATGATAGAGAATGAAGTTGATGCATTTGAGGCGCGTCATCCTGAGGTTGAGGTCTTTATGCACGGCTCTCCGGCTATGAGTGCGAACAATTCCCGCCGAATCAAAGCGGACCTTGTGATGACCGTGGGCATATCCCTTCTTCTCATCATTCTTCTGATTTCACTTTTCTTCAAGAACAAGTCGTCGCTTCCTCTGCTGCTCTCGCCGGTGGCCTACGGGACGCTTGCGGCGCTTGCGATGATGTACTGGATAAAGGGAAGCATGTCCCTGATGGCGGTGGGTATAGGCGCGATTGTGTTGGGAGTGGCGTTGAGCTATTGTCTCCATGTGCTGACTCACTACAAATATGTGGATGACCCGGAAAAGGTGCTTCGCGACGAATCAAAGCCGGTTTTTCTTGGCTGTCTCACCACGATAGGCGCGTTTGCCGGACTGCTCTTCACCAGTAGCGAGCTCCTGCGCGATTTCGGGCTCTTTGCTTCATTCGCGATGATTGGAACGACTTTGTTTGCTCTGGTTTTCCTCCCTCAGTTCTTCCGTCCGGAGCGTAACCGCAAGTCGCGTAAGGCATTTGCGTTTTTCGACAGAGTGAATTCTCTTCCTCTCGACAGCAATCCTTGGATACTCTCGATTATCGGGGCGATTTCCGTTGTCTGCCTATTCCTTCCGTCCCCGGAATTTGACAGTAATCTGCGGGATATCAACTATATGAGCCCGAAAGTCCGCCAGTCGATGAGCATCTACAATGCGGAAAACAACGGAGGCTGGTCTTCACAATACTATGCGGCAACCGGCGCCACTCTCGATTCTGCGATAGAGTGCAGCCGTCGTCTTTCCGCAGCGCTCGATTCTCTGCGCAGGGAGGGGATTGTGAAGCGTCACGCCGATATGAGTGCCATTCTTCTTCCGGAGGATGTGCAGCAGGAACGCATATATGAGTGGGCAGAGTATTGGCAAAAACCTATGGGAGGAGGGCGCACAAGGCTTCAAATCACTGAGTCGCGCCTTGCTGCGGCAGCCAAGGAACAGGGTTTGAGTCCGGAACTTTTCACTCCGTTCACTGCCCTTTGCGAGGCGGATTACGCGCCCGAATCACTCTATGACTCCGGCGCTCTTCCCGAGTCCATTACTTCGAACTTCATAGAACGCGGCAAGGACGGCACCTACATGATCTTTACCTCTGCGCTCATGCCTGAGGGCGAGAAGATGACGGTAAACAAGGTTGTGGACAAGGTGGACGGCTCGCTTGTGGTTGATCCGTTCTTCTACACCGGCAATATGGTGGAGATTATTCATGGCGACTTCAATACAATCCTCTGGATTTCAATGATTTTCGTCTTCGTTGTCCTTCTCCTGTCTTTCCGCAACATCGCGGTCGCCGTCATCGCCTTCCTCCCGATGACTCTCAGCTGGTATGTCGTGCAGGGTATTATGTGGATTTTCGGTTTGAAGTTCAATCTAATCAACATCATCATCTCGTCCTTTATCTTCGGCATCGGCGTGGATTACAGTATCTTTGTGATGCAGGGCCTTCTCGCCGCCGCCTCCGGCAAGGGAACCGAGATGCTGAACTATCACAAGACGGCGATAGGCCTTTCGGCGATGATTCTCATCGTTGTGACCGGCTCGCTGCTCTTCGCTGTCCACCCCGCCATCCGTTCCATCGGCATCAGCTCCATCATCGGAATGTCCGCCTCAATCCTACTTTCCTACTCAATTGAGCCGTTCCTCTTCCGCATGATTCTGAAAATTCCGTTCTATCGGAGAAGGCTGACTGGCGAATGATGTCTTGAGGAATATTTTTTGCGTGTATTTCCCGACTCAAAATAATTGAGGTTCCGTCGGTTCGGGGGCTCAATCATTGTTTCGTGCGTAAAATAATTATTATGAAGAAGATAGTATCCTTTTTCGCCGCTCTCCTTTGTGTGACGGCCCTTTCTGCCCAGGTCAAAGGACTCCAGGCAAGTTTCACCCACACCGAGACAGCGGCCGGCACTACGGAGAAAGACTCAGGCAAGATCTATTACTCCGCGCCAGGCAGCCTTGCCCTTCACTACGACGCGCCTTCGACCAATCTCGTCGTCATTGACGGCACCGCTGTTTTCATCCGTCAGGCCGGCAAGGAACGCCGTTTCGACACCACGAAGAATGCCCCGATGCGCGGCATGAGCGCAACGCTTCTCAACTGCGTGAAAGGTGACACTCAGAAAGTTGCCGACGAGAACGATGCCGACATCCAGGTTCAGAAATTCGCCCGTTCGACCGACGTCACAATCACTGCCCGCAAGAAGGCAGTCCGCGGCTATTCCCGCATCGAACTGAGCTACCGTAAGTCCGACGGCCTCCTCCAGTACATGAAACTCACCGAGTTCAGCGGCGCCGTCAACGAATACAAGATGACCGGCTTCCTCCAGTCCGCCGCTCTCCCCGCCGACGCCTTCACCATCCCGGCAAAATCCTCCCACGCCGAGTAGGCGACCGACATTTATTAGAAACTGTTTAGATTTTTTGTTAAGTTATTTTGAGCGGATTTTATTCGACGTCATCGAATAAAATTGCCGACATTTATTTTGTACCGTTGAATAACTTTTCTAATGAGGCTGGTAATTATCGCTTCACTTGATTGCCGCGAAGAGGTGCTCGGCGGTGATTTCGCTGTGGACGAGGCTGGAGTTGATGCCTTTGGTAAGCCCGTAGGGGGTGACGAAGGTGAATACGGGCGTGGTGGTGAGCCGTTCATCTTCTATGAACCTTTGACGGCGTTCGCGCAGCTGTGTCGCGTAGTCTTTTGTTATGTTGTAGCGGCTTGCCGCGAATTTCATCTCTACGAGGTGTATCATCCTGTCGGCACGCTTTATCACGAGATCTATCTGTGCACCGCGTTTTTCCTCTCCCTTGGCCGCGATGTGACGCCATGTCGATGATTCGGTGGCGACTCCGGAAATGCCCAGGCCTTGTTTGATGTGAGAGAGGTGGTGCAGGCAAAGCTGCTCAAAGGAGAAGCCTTCCCATGACGATACGCTGCGGTCGTTGAAATGGTGCTGCCAATAGTGCTCGTCCTTTGAGTTGTTTCCGAGTACGAACTTATAGTAGAATATGGTATAGAAGTCGCTCAGGCGGTAGAGGCTCATCTTGTTTCGGTTGCCGAACTGGGAGTAGGAGACAATGAAGTCGCATCTTTCCAGATTGTCGAGCAATTTCGAGAGCCCACCTCCACCGAATCCGGTACCCTTTTCTATTTCCGAACGAGTGAAGCCTTCCCTTTTCTTGGACAGAAACTTCACAATGGCGATGTATCTGTCTGATTTTGTGAATAGTGCGTTGTATAGTTCGTTGAACTCATCTGAAAGTTCACCGCCTCTTCTGAAAATGAGAGAATCTATATTGTCCGGAAGGCTCAGGTCGGGACGAAGCAGACTCAGATAGTATGGTATGCCGCCTAAAATCATATAGCATTGCATAATCTGATAATCATCCCATTCAATGCAGTGTTCCCTCAGATATTCACGACATTCGCTCAAGTAGAACGGACGCAGATAAATCCTGTGCGTGAGCCTGTTGTGGAGTCCTCCCTGATTGTCTTCCAACTTTTCCTTCATCCAGCTTGTCGCGCTTCCGCAGGCCACGAACACGATGTCGTCCCGATTCTGAACCCAGTTGGCCCAGAAATATTCTAGTTCATTAAGGAACTCGCTGCCGTGCGTGTCCATCCATGGCATTTCGTCGAAGAATATCACTTTCCTTTCATCCGTGCAATGTTCCAGATAGGATTCCATCTGCAGGAAAGCATCGTGCCAGTTGTTGATTTGCGGAATAGGGGTATTAGGGCTATATCGCATCAACGCCTCTCTGAAATTCTGGAGCTGAACGGCCTTGGATTGCCTGTGCGCCCCGACATAATGGAAACTGTAGCTGTCTTTGAAGAAGCTTCTCACAAGAAAGGTCTTCCCGACCCGTCGTCTCCCATAAAGCGCGATAAACTCCGAGCGGTCTGATTTGACTGCCCATTCTAATTCGTTCCATTCATTTTCTCTACCGATAAGTCTTTCCATAACTTGATGTGTTTAGTCTCGGCAAAGATAGGTATAAAAGTATTACAAAAAGTCGATTTTTGTCCAAATCTCGAAATTTTTATAGGATTTGGACGAAATTTGGTTGATTTTTGTCCAAATCTCGGTTTTTTGATGAGATTTGGACGAAAATGGTACGTAGGATTTCTTAGAACTCGTAGTCGAGGCAGGAGCGGAGGGCGGTGTAGGGGCGGACCTTGGTGTTGGCTACGGCGAGGTGTGCCGGGTGGGTTGCGTAGGCCTTGAGTGTCCACAAAATTATATGCTTTACCATTGTACCTTATTTCTTTGCAGTGTAAGTGTAACTTTTATAGATTTCGGAACCATGCAGCAGTTTCCAGTTGAGTGTGAATGACGCCACTTTGTTCTCCTCCAGAATGGCCTGATTTTCTTCCAGAACAGCCTGAGTGGCCGCAATCTGGGCATCTATGGCGGACTTGTCATTTTCTTCGACCGTGTAGAGAGAAAACGATGGCAGCCAATAGTCGGGGAAATATGTCGTCATAAGCTTCGCTGTCTGTTCGTTGTATGGAGACATTGTCATAATCCATTCCTGTTGGAAGCGCGGCGGCGGATTCAATCCCAAAGTCTTGCTGTTTTCTGTCGGGAAAGTCTTGTACTTGTTCTTTTTCTGATATGCGTCATTGTAATCCACATAGAGTCCCTGAAGGTCAGCCCAGACGCGGGATTTGAATGTGTATGAGCCGGAGGCATTTCCTGCTCTCCAAATCCAGCTATGTCCGACGGTGCAGTCATTTTTGAGTATAGGCTTCGCAAGGTCATGACGCGGGTCACAATATTTGTCTTTGATGAGTTTCGGCAGCACTCCTGCCGTATATTCCCACTTAGGCTTGTTTTTGTCGTAGGTGAATGTCATCCCGAGGTCCGGAATGCTGTGCGTCCAGCTTTTGGACATGGATACCTTACCGGTCAGTTTCAGACTCGGAGTCGCTGATGCCACGAAAGCTCCCTCAAGTGACCACGATAAGTTTTCTGTGTAGTCGGTTACACCGCTGATGTTGTTTGCCGGAGAAACGTGCTCTACGGCGGCATTCCCGTCGCTGAGCTCTGTCTGAGTTCCCAGGCGTGTCATGTATGCCCAATAGGCTCTGACGTCTTTGCCTAATCCGGCGAAAGCCTGTGGAACCTTGCGTGTTGCCCATTGGTTCATTCCCATGTCCTCAGGTCCGCAGTCGAGTTTGCTGTTTTCGATGCGGAGTTCCTGATGGATGAGATAGTAGTCCGAACCCTTGCCATCATGGGCCGTCCATATCTCGTAGGAGACTGTAAGCGGAGCGCATTTATAACCGGCACATACATTGAATGAATATGTGATTTTCTGTGCGTTGGTAATTTTGTCCAGCTCCTGACTTTCCCCGTCGGCCTTTGTCCTAGTGAGCAGTTCTTCACCTTTTCTCATGATTGCGTCTGCCGTCTCGCGCTCTTCAAGCCATTTTGCGAGTTTATCTGCGTGGAGTCCATAGACATAATCCGTCAGCGCATCACCCGCATTTTCGGCTTCCAAGGTACTGCCGGTGCTTGTTCTTGTCTTTGTCGCCGTAATGTCGTCAAGGTCAGTCACAATGAAATGCCCGTTGCCCCTGGCTGCAAGGATGTCGCATATTATGCCGTCGCGGTCGTCGTCATCAGCGAATGCATAGGTGAACTGTCCGTCTATGCCTTCTCGCAGTCCTGTGATATAATTCAGAGCGGCCAGTCCGTCTGGCGTAATCTTAGTCGGGTTTTTGTAAAAAATAGGTATTGCTGAACGCAGATTCCTTATGAACGCATCAAGCCCCGCCTTGGTCGGCTCACAATAGACAAGGCTGCCTCCGCGAGCCAGAAGCCGGACTATGTCAATGGCGCGGTCTTGCTCCAAAGTCATTGCTGAAACATTGTGCAGCATAACGGCCTGCACATCTTTGTTCATGTCAGTAGCCCTGTTTTCGATTCTGTTGACAAGGGCTTTTGAACTATGCTCATACGAATGTTCGAAAATATATGTGCATAGAGAAGTCCTGACTTGCAGCGCATCTGATGTTTGTTGTTCTCTTTCGTATGGCGCATTTTCATCGGGATGCCGATCGCAGGACAACAATATGGCGGAAGCAGCGAGAATAATCAAAAACACATGGAGATTGTTCATTGGAAGCAAGAGGTTTAATGGTGTATAATTTTCTTATCGCGCGTATCTCTTTGCCTGCTCGGCAATGAGCGTCGGGTCATCAAAGTAATTGATTCTCATTGCTTCGCGCACCTCGTGGAGAGTCTGTGCTGCCACGGCGCGGGCCTTTTCGGTGCCCTGGCGGAGAATCTCGTAGATTGCCGGGATGTCCTTTTCAAGTTCGGTGCGGCGGGCACGGATAGGGGCGAGTTCCTCTTCGAGGACTGCGCCGAGGAACTTCTTGACCTTCATATCGCCAAGGCCTCCTCTGCGGTAGTGGTCCTTGAGTGCGTCGAGATTCTCATACTCTGGAAGGTAGCGGCCGAAATGCTCCGGACGGCAGAAGGCGTCGAGGTAGGTGAAGACAGTGTTGCCCTCCACCTTGCCCGGGTCGGTGACCTTGAGGTGTGTCGGGTCGGTGTACATTCCCTTCACTTTCTTCCAAACCTCTTCTGCAGAATCGGAAAGATAGATGCAGTTGCCCAGAGACTTGCTCATCTTGGCGCGACCGTCGGTGCCCGGGAGGCGGCAGCATACCGCGTTGTCGGGAAGCATGATTTCCGGCTCCACGAGCACGTCGCAGTTGTAGGTGCCGTTGAACTTGCGGACAATCTCGCGGGCCTGCTCAATCATCGGCTCCTGGTCTTCTCCGGCCGGGATAATCGTGGCCTTGAACGCCGTGATGTCCGCTGTCTGGCTCACCGGGTAGGTAAAGAATCCGGCAGGGATGCTCTCGCCCTCGAACTTGCGCATCTCGATTTCGCTCTTCACCGTAGGGTTGCGCTGGAGGCGGGCGATGGTGACAAGATTCATATAGTAGAACGTCAGCTCGCAGAGCTCGGGGATGAGAGATTGTATGAAAATGGTCACTTTTGACGGGTCGAGACCTACTGAAAGATAGTCCAGAGCCACCTCAATGATGTTCTGGCGCACCTTCTCCGGATTGTCGGCATTGTCCGTGAGTGCCTGTGCGTCAGCGATGAATACGAACATATCGTCATATCCTCCTTTGTTCTGGAGTTCCACCCTTCTGCGGAGAGAACCTACATAGTGCCCGATGTGAAGTCTGCCGGTAGGACGGTCGCCTGTCAAAATAACCTTTGCCATATTCTGTAATCTGTTTTATTCAAGTTTATGTATGAAACGGGGAATCCCTTTCCATATCCTCATAATACAAGACCGCGAATTTACACAAATTACAGAACTTACGCAATATGAAATGGGTATGGGAAGCCGGGCATTGCCGCAGAATATGTTTCACGGCGAGGAGAGGGGCATCAGAATGCGCATACGAACACTACTCCTGTTCCATTGCTCCCTACTCGCTTGACACTATTGGTTATATATCCAATGTAGTCCAGATGATAGGCTTCATCGAATACATCCGAATATTTAAATTTGGTTTCTGTGGAGGACCAAAAATATTTAAAAAATTCAAGCGGCGGGTATATTCCGAGAGTTGAATATGAACTGTTGAGAATGTCTGAGGTTTCCAACCCGTTTTGGAGTTTGTATATGTTGTCGAGATCCTTGTTCACGAACATATAGAGTTCTTTAGCCGATGGAATGTACCATCCCGTGCTCCCCTCCGGAGCAGGGTTGGCGGCCGCAAATTCCCTGAGTTTGTCGGCAATCCCGACGAGCGTTCCCTTGCCGCTTGCACGGTGCCAGTCGTTGTATGCCAGCAGTATTTGTGTATTCTGGTAGCCGAGCACTCTGTTAAGGTCGTCTTCGGCCTTGTTGAGCGGTGCGATGGGGCGGAAGTCGGATTTGTCGGCTCTTGAGAAATTGTCGCTGTTCTGGAAATTCAGCACAAAATCGTCGGCAGTCCAGTTGTCGTGGTCGTTTTGCCAAGGCGCTGGAACCGGTCTTTTAGTGGATATTGCAAGCCCGTGCGTGCAGTGCGGAAAATCCTTTGACCTGATTTTGTCGTCGGAAAGCCTTGCCGGGGTAATCCTGCCCTCAGTTTCGGTCTCTGCGGGTGTCCAGAAGACTATGGCCGCGACTTTCGCCTTTTGTTCCTCGGTGAGAGTCGCGTCCCGTGGCAGCAGGTTGCCGTCAGTTAGAAGGAAGTCGCCGCGCTGAATCGTGTAGTTTCTTTTCGTCTCCGGGGCTCCGTTCACCTTGAACCTCTTGAAGTAGCCTTTGTAAAGTTCGGAAGGAGTGATTGTAAACTCCAGGCTACCTCCGTCGAAGCTCCCGGAAATGGTCGGGGGTGTCGTTGCCTGCGGGTTCACTATGTAGCGGAAATGGTCTCCCGTGCGAAGCGGCTTTGCGGAGCCGGTGAAGGTCGTCGGGGTGATGACGGTGTAGTCCGGAACTCTCGCGTCAGTGAATTCATAGACCGTTTTCGGAAGGTCAATGACGGCAAGTGACATTCGGTGACTCATGAAAAATGCAACATCAAGCGTGTTGACCGTCAGACCCGGGGAGGCTGTGCTGTGGCAGGTCATAAGGTCGGAAGCGGTGTAGGCTTCTCTGGTGCTCTGGTCTTCATTCGGCTGCCATGAACTGATGAGCGGCTGGAAGAAAAACAGGTCGCGCTGGTGGATTGCGTCCTGCGGAACATCGGCGGTCTTGCCGTCCATGTCGGGCCGGTAGGGATAGTAGAGATAACATTGGTCGTTCGGCATTCCTGCGAGAACTGTCCCGTCCGCAGCCTTCCAGACAAGTTTTCCTGTGGCGGCATTCCGCTCCGCAATAAGTTTCACATTTGAATAGATCGTTTTGGCATCGCGCACCACATAGAGCCCGCAGGCGTCGCCGTCCGTGAACTCGGTGGCGTAGCCCTTTTCCAGCGTGCGGGTGACTGGAGCGTCAGCTGAGGAATAGCCCCCGTCGGTCACAGAAATGGCGATTTGTTGCGTCTTATTGTCCTGCGCGCCAGGGAGTTCTTCTCGCGTGCAGGATGCAAGCAGCAGGAGCAACGTGGCTTGCAGGAGAGGTAATATGCTTCGTGTCTTCATATTCATGTGCTTGATAGATAAATGGATTAAATGAATCAGAAAGCAAGGACGGGACGCACATTGTTACCGTAGGCCTTACTGATACGGAAACTGCTCACTTGGCCCCACGGCATGCCGGTATTGAACCACACAGTCCATTCCTGTGCGGGCCAGTAGCCCGTGGCCTCCGAAGATGACCAAAAATCGTCAGTATCACGAAATGTATCTTTGTTTCCATCGGCAATATGCACCATCCAAGCGTTCAAAGCAGCGAGCATATTGCCTTGATCATACCATTTGCAAGAGCCGTCTTGCGATGAGGTTTGTTCATCCTGCTTTGCAAAAGCCGGACAACCGCCCAGGTTTTGCAGGATGTCCCACCACTGGCCTGAGGCAGGAAGATACCAGCCGGTAGTAGTCACGGGAACTGGGCAGGTCGTGTTATAATCATCGGCGGCCTTGAACGCGGGATAGTTGTCGAAGTTGCCGCGATTGGAACGGATTCGTTCGCAGTTTCCATAGCCGCTTATGTCATTGTAGTTGTCAGCTTTCGTTTTGCATTTCTTCAGCCCTTCATCCTCGTTAGGACCCCAGCCTTGTTTTGTCGCGGCATTCTTCACGCTCATCACCAGCCCATGCACATTGCCTGCGCCCAGTTTCTCTTTCTCTTTTGCGCCGATGCGGCTCGGGTCCGTCTGGAACACGATGCCGACGACTGCCCTGCTTGCACCGGTTGTAGGGTTAGTCAGCACGGGGGCGGGCTTGGGATCAGCTATCCCCATACTGCCGTCTTCATAGCGTTTGCGCAGACCACCGTCGCTCCAAGTCCCGTCGGAATAGAAGTAGTCGCCTATCTTAAGCTCATCTGCCTTGAAAAGTTGCACTTGTTTGGGGGTGACGTTCTCCTCGCCGCCGTCGGACCAGTCGTATCCCCACGGTGTCTCCACCTCAAGCCCGTTGGCCTTCACCGTGATGGCGTAGCTGTGGCAGGTGCCGGCGTCAAGCTTGCCTTTGGACTGAGTCTCAGGGGTGTAGGCAAAGGTCTTCCCGCCGAGCCCTATCCGGATGAGCGGCTTGCCCGTCATGTCCTGCGGCACCACAACGGCCTCGAACTTCTTCGTCGCGGAGTCGTAGTAGGGCGCTATCTCGCCGTCCGACTTGTCGGCCGCCCCGATCATTCCGATGCTGAAATAGGCCTCGTCGTCACCGAGAACCTTGACAAGAAGCGCGCTCGATAGTTCTTCCTCGGTGATTCCGTCGCCGGCCGCGAGCGAGAACTCGATTTTCGCCATTCTGTGTGTGAACTGAAGGACTATATCCTGGTCATAGCGTCCTACAGCCGTGGCCCACACGAGATCAAAATCTGCATATCCGCCGCTTTGGTCTGAGATGTCAAGAGCAGGATTGACGATGTCAGGATACCATGCCGTGACGCGTGCCTCATCGGCGTTCTTCCACCAGATTGCGTTTGCCGCATCGATAGGCTTTGCGCTGCCGCCCGGCTCAATCACGAATTTCCTGGGGGAGAGCAGCCCGTCCATGCTCACGCCTATTTCCTCACCTCCCGTCCATGCGTCCTTGCCTCCGGAACGTGTCAGCGGCTGCGTCATTTCTGCAGTTAGCTTCAGCGGATATTTGCCCTCGGGAAGAGCTGTGGCGCTTTCCGGTTCAGTTTTGCCACAGGCTGCGGCCACCAAAGATAGGCTCGCCAGAATGGTCCAATAGTATCTATTCATTTGGTTAGAGTGTTATAGTATTGTTTCAATAATTCCGTTACCCGTGGTCGCGGAAAGGGCAAGAATCGGAACTGCGCCGCCTCCGTGGCCAATCTCGTCCTCTTCCCAGTCTGTGATGTCGGGAGCGGCGACAGGTTCAAGCCCGGCTTTCTTCACGGTGAGCCTGTAGCTGTATTCCTTGCCCGCTTCAAGCGTGACGGGGGAGGATGGCCTGAAGACATATTTCAAGTCTCCGACCTTTGCGGTCACGAATGCCGACCCTGCCGGAATGGTCTGTGAGGGAAGAAGCGCGGTGAAGGCTCCGGATGCAGTATGGAATGCCTTGCAGGAAGTCGAGCCGCCCTCAACGCCTTCAGAGCAGGTGAGAAGGGAAAGTTCCACACCGGCGATGTCTTCCTCCGTGATGTCCTCGCCCCTGATGAGCGTCACCGTCACCTTTGCCGTGCGGTGCCGGAAATCGAGCCTTGGGGTTTCGAACGAAACCGTGCCTGAAGCCTCGATAAAGTCGCTTGCGTTCAAATCCTCTTCAGAACTCTGGTCGGCCAAGACAAGCACGTCGGGTTTGCGTGAAATGTCCGCTGCGTTAATCGGCCACCATGCTTCAACCTCCGTCTCAAGGCTCTTCCAGAAAAACGGCCTGTCGCAGCCGAGCATCACAGTGCCTCCGCTGACAGTTACATTGTACTCCCGTACCTCGTTCCCGACCTTGACGGCAACGGACGAGATGCCGTCCCAGCCTCCGCTGACTGCACTTCCGTCTACCGTCCGGAGTTTTCCCGCCGTGAAACTCATCGGTCTGCCGCCCTCCTCGGAGCGGTTTCTGCCAGTGTCCTTAGTGCAGGAGACGGCCGATGCCGTGAGGCAGAGGGCGGCGACATATATTCGTGTTATCCAAGTTCTCATTGTCCTTAGTCAGCGTTAGAAAATTACCTGCTTATCGTGTATTCATAAGTTGTGTCGCCCGCCCAGTTTGCGGCGTCGTCGAACAAAACTGGAAATTCCGAAATCTCTTCTGATTCCTGAGCCCGGAATCTGACCTTAATCTGTTCTCCACCCGGCCTATAACCCGGCACGACGAGCGCCTCGAACACATTGGGCTCGTCAGTGTCCCGGCACATCGAAATCCACCCCGGATTCGCATACGCAAGTGTCAGGATGGGTCCTCCGCCTGGCCAACGTGTGCCTATTGACGCTTCCGTATTTGACGCAATCAATACTTCGGTCACCTCTGAGGCGTTTATCGTCGCCTTGTCCAGAATGAGGCGTATTCTTGCCAATGCATGAAAGAAGGACACGGTCACGACGCCTTCGGTCGGAACGCCGCCATCCGGGCTATAGCGCGACTCAAGAATGTCTGCGGCCTCAAGCAGTTCCGGCGTGCTCTGATCCTGCAGGTTGACTTTCCTGTCTCTTGACCCTGCCGGCCAGTAAAAGGCGTAGATACGTGTATGAGTCGGTCCCTTAAAGTATTCTTCGGTTTTCCGGACCGCCGGCTGAATGGCCTTCGTGTTGCCCTCGGTGTCAATGACTAAGTATTCTCCGAAACTGAAGTCTCCGTGGTTTGTCTGATATGTCGAGACGAGAATGTGATCTTTGCCTGGATTCCAGCTCCTTTTTGTGTGGAGGCTCCGCGTGGCCGGTTCCATCGAGACCTTCAGCTCAATGGGAATCAGTTTCGTGCCCGGGGCTGAATCTTCCACTTTCGAGCAGGAGCCGAGCAGGATGGCAAGAGCCGCCGCAGCCGTGTATTTTATTATCTCTGATGCCTTCATGCCGATGAATGATTATTTTCCATATACTGCCCAGTAATGCCAATATTCATTATAGGGCTCTTTAATCGTGTAGTCTCCGTCAAAAGTGAGCGTTCCCGACGTGGAACTTGTGCCTTCTGACGTATATATTTCAATGCTTCGTATTCCGGTCTGTATTCCGGTTCTGATGAATATTCCTTGACAAGGGGAATTGTCAACTCCGTCTCCTATTCCTGCGCCTTCCTGCGGACCAAAGACAAGCATATACCCGTAGGATAAGTCGATTGTCCCGCATCCGCTGTTCTTGACACCACCTCCGATTCCGGAGCCTTTTGTATTGCGGTGCACGTTTTCGCGGTCTGCGTTGTTAATGTCGATGTTGGTTGTACTGTCAACATTGCCTTTCACAATGGATATATCCCCGCATGGGCTGTTGTCGTATCCGCCGCCAATGGCCGCTCCATATCCCTCGTCATATTGATATACATCCATTCTCGCGGCAAGTATGGATATGTTTCCGCATCCGCTGTTCTTGGCTCCGCCTCCGATTCCCGCTCCGTCTCCCATACACACGGCTGCTCCCCTTACTCCGTCTGAAATCGTTATGTCTCCGCACGGCGCATTGTCATATCCGCCTCCGATTCCTGCCCCTCGGCTGTCTGAGGTATATTGTTCTCCATCGGACGGAAGCCATCCTGCTACTATATTGACTGAAAGCCACCCTGTTATTATTATATTTCCGGCAGGCCGATTCGTCCCTCCGCCGATTGCGGCCGCGTCCTTCTTGCTGTAAACTTCTATTTGGGATGACCATTGCTGCCGAAATTCCTCTGTGCCCTTTATTGTCAGAGTACCTCCGCTTTTTGGCCATATTCCCGGCATCCCGTCTTCAGATGTCTCGACGAGGTTATCGTATCCATGGACATTGAGCGTGACATTTCCTTCCGCTATGATTCCTCCGTGTATCTTGACACCCCACAAATCCACCTTGCACCCGTCGGCGATTTCAACCGTGTTCTCCGTTTCTCCGGTAATGTCCGCATCCTTCTCTATCCTGATGACCCCGTCCTTTGCCGGAGCGGTTTCAAGCCTGATAGGCTTTCTTAGAGTGAGATTTCCTCCGTTTTCTTCTGAACTCCAGTCGTGAATGTTTGAGACGGCGACTTCCACTTTCGAGTTCATAGGGTCGCTGACGAGCGTGTAAGAGTAGGTCTTGCCAGCCTCGAAGGTTGTCTCTTCGATGAGGACCGCACTCTCGTATGGGGGCTCGTCGCCTTTTTGAAGCATAAGTTTTATGGCCGTTCCGCTTATCGTCTGTGCCGGAATCAGGCATTCCCATGTCATCTGTTCGGTCTCGTAGGGGATAATCCACCCTGCGTTACCGCCAGCCTTCAGGGCATAAAGTCCGGTGCTTTCTTTTTCAAGGCTCATTTCCAAACTGTTGGAAAAGAATCTTGGGTTGGACGCAAGTACTTCGGGATTTCTCCTGTTTGACCACAGACGGGACTCGTCCCTCCACAGAATCCTGATTTTCGCAAGGGTGTGGCCGAAGCTGAGATTTGGCTTCGTGCCGAACTTCACGTCTGAAATGGATGCCGAGAGCGCATCGACGGCCCTGACTCTCTCCGGAGTGCTCTGGTCGGAGATGTCAATCTTTGCCGAGAAATCGCCTGACGGCCAGTACCATGCGTGAATCGCTGCCGGGTTGGTGTTCTGCCAGAGGACTGGCTTGCCGTCTGGTTCGGTGCCGCCATCGCTGTCCTTGATATTGTAGAACCCTTCGCTTATTGCGATGCCGCTTTCAGTCGGCTGGGCAAAGGAGACAAGAATCTTGTCCCTCCCCGGAATCCATGCCGTCTTTCCGGCCGATGCCTTCGTCGCAGGACCACTTCCGACCGTCAGTTCGAGAACTCGGTTTCCGGGAAGCGATCCCGCCCCCTCTTGAACATCGGTTTTCGAGCAGGAGAGCGGCAGAAGCATGGCCGTGAGGGCGAGTGATATGGATAAGTTTACTCTCATTGTCTGAAGTTGTCGTTTGTGAAGTCAATCCGAGGCTACGGCTCCATGGTCGCATCACCGCTGCCTCCGTCAACCGGTTCCCAAGGAAGGATTGTCGAACCGGTGAATTCAAGTCCGGTTCTCTTTAAGATGGCGTCGTAGGTGTAGGACTTGCCTGCCTCTAATTCCCCGGCGAACACGCCGCCAATGGAGAATGTCTGGCCGTCGATTACAGCCTTTAATGTCAGCCCGTTAGGCACGGACTGCGGGAGGACTACTGCGACATATCTGTGCTCCCCGGCTACCGGTGCGCTCTTCTGCGCGTTGGCACCGAGACTCCATTCGAACGATGCCTGTCCGGATGCTGCGGCCTTTCCCGTGAGCACGTTCACCGTGCCCTCATGGACGAGCCCGTTCAGTTCGAAGACTCCCTTGTCGATGTCCGCAGCATCAAATCCGTCGGCTGTGGAGACCTTGATATTCAGGATGATGCGCGACATGATGTGAGAAAATGCGAACTTTACCGCCGGGGCGGCCTTGGAGGCTGTCGCTTCCGCTGCAAACAGATAATCGACTTTTTCAGCCGTTGCAGCGTCGGGCTGGGTGAGGGTCGAAACTGCAATCTCTCCGTCGTTTCCCGGATAGACCATCGCATCTCCCTCTAAATAAGGGGCATAGGCCGAGAACTTGACAGCCTCATCATTCCGGAAATATATTCCCCCGCGGTTTACCGTCGCCGTAAATTCAGCTGCTGTCCCGGTGCTCGCGGTGACATATCCGACGTTCCTATACCTCTCTGTCATATCACTTGACGGCGATTCCGTCACGATGACTCCTATCTTGTCCTTGTTCCAGAGATTCTCAACTGCTTTTGTCCCAACGAGTTCGGCACTGATTTGCGCAGGCACCGCACCCGGATGAGGGAAATCATAAATCGGGTCGAGCACACAGGATACCGCGATGCACAGAAATGCCGCTGTGGGCAGGAGTGATATATATTTTTTCATGTTGCTTATGTTTGATTTAGGACGGTTTTTCGTACCATCCATTTTTCTAAAATATGTTCCACACAAGGCACACCCCGAAACGGGTCAGTCCCCACTGGTTGCCGGTGAGTTTGTCGTTGCGTATGAGGTAGCCATCGGAGACGCTGTAGGCCTCGTATTCTCCCCAGATGTAGCCGACTCCAAGAGTGAAGTCGAGCGAGAGTGATTTGTTCAGCGGCAGTCTGTAGCCACCGGTGAGCGAGCCGCTTTTGAACTCTCCCTGCTTCCCGTCGCCCTTGAACTTGTGGTTGAATAGCCCGGCCTGGAACATTGCCCCGGCGTACCAGCGCTCGTTCTTTCCGAAATATTTCCGTACTTCGGGACTCAGTTCCGCGATGGCGTATCTCCTTTCTCCGTGTTTCCATTTTAGGGATGTCCAACTCGCGTCAACGAGCACGCTCCAGCCTTTCGGGAGGTTCCATTCCAGTCCGACGTCGGGTGTGAGTGTCGCCCACCTCAGGAGGTTTGTCCTCATTCCAAATCCGAAGTCCTCGTCACGATCAGCGGCGTTTGCTCCGATAGAAGTGCCGCACAGCATCATAAGTGCGGCAAACAGCGCCGGCAACAGATGTCTTTTCATAAAAGTTTAAATTTATAATTTGCATGCTCACACTCCCGAGACGCCGGATGTGCAGCATGCAAAATTATAAATTTTAAAATTCCGATGCAAAACGTTTGTGTTCTGATGTCTCCGTGTTTTTTTGCTCATTCAACAAAATTGTTTATATCAACAATTTTTTATTCTGCCGGAGCCTATTTCGCGTCGTCATTTCTCAAATTTTACTAACTTCGCATTCTTGTACAATAGTGTAATTTATGCGCAAGACGTTAGAATATTTGCGAAACTTGATATGAATAACCTTGATCTATTTATAGAAATGCTGTCGATGGACTCGTCTTCTTCGAGGGAGAGGGGGCTGTCGAATTTCTTGGCAGACCGGTTTCTCACAGGGAAAAACCGGGTTGACAGATTTCCTGTGGGGGTGAGCGATGACAATCCGGACGGGGACGGGACCGAGAACCTGCTTTTTTCGTGGGGGACGCCGAAAATCGTTTTCTGCACCCACCTCGACACCGTTCCTCCTTATTTTCCACCAGTTGTGGACGTCGATTCGGAGGACGGGCTTATTGTGAAGAGCCGCGGTGCGTGTGATGCCAAGGGGCAGATTATATCGATGTACAATGCCTGTCTTGAGTTGGAGAGACGAGGCCGCACGGGATTCGGACTGCTGCTGCTTGCCGGCGAGGAATCCGGATCGTTCGGAGCGAAGTCGTTCCGGAAGACGGGGCTGAAAGCGGAATATGTGATTGTCGGCGAACCGACCGGCAACAAGATGGTGTCCGCCTGCAAGGGAACCAAGTCTTTCGAGGTGACATTGACAGGGAAAGGCTGCCATTCTGGTTATCCGGAATATGGCGTCTCTGCCGTTGATATGTTCGTGGACTTTGTCAATGAATTGCGCGGCGTGGAGTTTCCTGATGATACCCTTCTTGGCGCGACCACATGGAACATAGGCAAACTTTCGAGCGCCAATCCGCAGAATATCCTGAGTCCGAACCTGAGTTTCAGAATATATTTCCGCACGACTTTCGCTTCGGATGCGGAAGTCTGTCGGGTGATGTCTCGTTTTGGAGAACGTGATGGAGTGAGCATCAAGGCTTTTGGCGGCGACACTCCGATGAACTACACTGTTTTTGACGGATTTGAGACAACCACTGCGGCATTCGGAAGCGACGCTCCGCAGCTGGAAGGGTTTGAGCACCGCTGTCTCTGCGGCCCTGGCTCGATACTCGTCGCTCACACAATGGACGAGCATGTCCTGGTGAGCGAGCTTGAGAAGGCTACAGACCAATATGTTAGGATGTTTGAAAAAGTGACGGAACGGTAGGATATGGCGGTTGTTTTGAAATTCGGAGGCACGTCCGTTGGGACTTTTGATGCCGTTTCGCGCACGATGGAAATAATCGCGTCGCGGCTGCCGGAGCATCCTGTGGTGTGCGTGTCGGCGCTTTCGAAGGTGACGGATCTGCTCTATGCGATTGCCGATGCCGCTTCCTGCGGTGACACAGAGGGGCTTGAGGCGCGGATGTATGAGCTGCGTTCAAGACATCTGAAACTCGTGTGCTCGCTGTTTTCTGCCGATCCGGAGGGTTGTGACAGGGCTTCCTCCAAGGTGAACGAAATTTGTGACACGCTTGCCGCGGTCGTGAGCAGTGTGACAGCGCTCGGTGACGTTCCTGACAGAATTCGGGCTGTTATAATCTCCCACGGCGAGTTGCTTTCCTCCACGATTATCTGTCTTGCGCTCAATTCCCGCGGGATACGCACCGGATTTGTTGACGCGAGGACGATGATTGTGACGGATTCGGAATATATGTGCGGTGAACCGCAGTTCGACATCATAAATGATAGGGTGCCGGAAGTTGTAGGCGAGGCCTTTGCCCGTGGAACGGCTTTCATAAGCGACGGAAAGGCTGCTGACGGCCGGTCTAATGAGGTGGTCATCACCCAGGGGTTTATAGCAGCCAACAGACAGGGAGCCGGCACCGTGCTTGGCAGAGGGGGCTCTGACTGGTCGGCATCGATAATCGCCTCGGCGCTGGATGCTTCCAGAGTCGAAATCTGGACTGACGTTGACGGAATGCGCACAACAGATCCGCGCGTCTGCCCCGAAACATGCCGCATACCGCGCATTTCATACGATGAAGCTGCCCAGATGGCACGGTTCGGTGCCAAGGTGCTGCATCCCAAGACCATAGCTCCTGCTGTGGCACGCAACATACCTGTTCTGGTGCTGAATTCTTCCAACCCCTCATGCGAGGGAACGGCCGTGGTTCCGGAAGAAGCCCCGGATGGGCCGCGCGGGATTGCCTTCAAAAGGAATGTCTATCTCGTGCGCTTCAGTCCGAAGGCAGAGGGGGATTTTATGTGCTGTCTGGAGGAATCGCGGATTGAGCCTGATATGGTGACTTCTGCGGGGCGGCAGATGATGGTGACTGTCGACTTTTCGCACAACATCGGCGGTTTCATCAGGCTTGTTGCCGGGAAAACCGACATTCTTCTCAAGACAGGCTACAGCCAGCTTACCGTCATCGGTCGTGGGCTTCTGTCTCTTGTCCCGGAACTTGAGGACGCCGTGCCCCAACTACGGAAAAACTTTGGGAAGATGCTGAATGACAATAATATAAGTTATATCGTAGCTGCGGACAGGCTGGAACGCATCGTCCGCGAGGTACATAAGTATTTGTTTGAATAGTATATGGTTAAGGTTATAATCAGCGGATACGGAAAGATGGGACATATTGTCGAGAATGAGCTGAAAGCCACAGGTATAGAGCTTGTCCTCGCTACTGATGACATCTGTTCCGTGCCGAAAGAAACGGCGTCAGAATGCGTGTGCATCGATTTTACTACGCCGGCGGCATTTCGTGAAAACTATCGTTTTATCGCGGAGAACTTTAAGGCTGCGGTTGTGGGTACGACAGGATGGAGCGACATCGGGAGTGAGGTTGTGGAATACTTCAGAAAGTGCGGAACCACAATGATTTATGCCTCGAATTTTTCTATCGGAGTGAATGTTCTCTATGCCGCGGTTGACCTACTCTCCAGGAAACTGGGTGCTGTAGGCGGGTATATGCCTTATATCGTCGAGAAACATCATATCCACAAACTCGATGCTCCGAGCGGAACGGCGAAATCCATAGCTGAAATCGTGGATGCCGGAATGGGTGGAAGTGTTGACATCCAGTCGGTTCGCTGCGGAGAGATTCCCGGAATCCACACCGTGGGTTTCGAAGGCGTAAATGATCGGATAACCATTACTCATGAAGCGTTCTCTCGTGCCGGTTTTGCCCAGGGGGCGGTCTATGCTGCGACGCTTACGGAAACTTTGTCTGGTGTACACAAGTTTCAGGACTTGCTAACTGCTTGAATGCCGGATTTTTATGGACCGGCTTTTGCCGTGGTCCGGTCGTTCACTGAAAATATTTTGTGATTATGAAAGAAAAAATGCTCTTTACCGGTTGCGGAACCGCGATGGTCACTCCGTTCAGGGACGGAGAAGTCGATTTCTGCGCATTCGAGAAACTTGTGCTCAGACAGCTTGAGGCGGGGATTCATTTTCTTGTTCCGCTCGGCACGACGGGCGAGGCGCCTTGTCTTGGCAATGATGAGAAACTCCAACTCCTTGTCCGTTGTCGTGAAATAGTTGAGGCTCATGAACTTGAAGGTGGAAAGAAAACCCCTCTGCTTGTCGGGGCGGGCACAAATTCCCTTCATCTGACTGTGAAGAACATTGAGTTTTTCTCTCCTCACGGAGCAGATGCGTTTCTTATCGTGGTGCCGTTCTACAACAAGCCGACCCAGCGAGGCCAATATGAGTATTTCAAGGCTGTTGCCGAGTCAACTGACAAGCCGATAGTGATTTACAATGTTCCGGGAAGGACAGGGGCGAATATGGAGGCGGAGACCTGTCTCAAACTTGCCTACGAAATTCCTAACATTGTGGCGGTTAAGGAGGCTTCCGGGCGTTTTTCCCAAGTGATGGATATTCTTGCCGGTGCTCCGGAGGATTTCTCTGTGCTCAGTGGTGACGACGACCTTACGATGGCGCTTATGACAGCCGGCGCCAAAGGTGTTATTAGTGTGGCTTCCAACGCATTCCCGGAGATGATGGTGAATTTTGTTGAGGCTCTCGGTGCCCCGGAAATTTGTGGGGATGAACTTCAGTCCGGAGAGATTGACCTTCTGGCAGCCAAACGGCTCTATTTCAGACTGCGTCCGTTCTTTGACGCTTGTTTTGTAGAGAGCAATCCAATCCCGGTGAAAGCTGCTCTTGCTCAAATGGGCTTGATTGTCAATGAATTGCGTTCACCACTCCTGCCGGCTCAGGAGTCTACCATTGCATTGATGAAAAAACTTGTAGAGGAATTGGGCTGATTATAATATAGATAAATATGACAAAACAGGAGTTTTCAGATTTTTGCGACGGCCTCGAAAGGGGGGAGATTCGTGTGGCGGAGAAGATTTCGGGCGAATGGGTCGTGAATGTTGAAGTGAAGGAGAATATTCTCGGGGGATTTCGTGTGGGGGAACTTATGCAGATTGGGGATTTTGTGGATAAGGATACGGTCCCTGCCCGAAAGTTTACTCCTGAGTGTGGCGTGCGACTGGTTCCTGGGGGAAGCAGCGTTCGCAGGGGAGCTTTTCTTGCAAAAGGCGTTGTCGTAATGCCTCCTGCTTATGTCAACATCGGGGCTTATGTGGATGAGGGGACGATGATAGACTCTCATGCGCTGGTGGGCTCATGCGCGCAGGTCGGAAAGAGGGTGCATCTCTCGGCGGCATCGCAGCTTGGTGGAGTGCTTGAGCCGGTCGGTGCGCTGCCCGTCATCATCGAGGACGACGTGTTCATCGGCGGAAACTGCGGAATCTATGAGGGCACAATAGTGAAGACCCGTGCAGTGATAGGCACTGGCGTCATCATCAATTCTTCCACTTCTGTTTACGATGCTACAAATGGCGAGTGGATCCGTCGGAACGACGCCGGACAGATTGTGATTCCGGAGGGCGCTGTGGTTGTGGCCGGTTCAAGACCCGTGACCCATGGTCCGGGGGCCTCCGCCGGGATTCAGCTCTATTGCCCTGTGATTGTGAAATATCGTGACGAAAAGACCTCCGGCTCAATCCGACTTGAGGACTTGTTGCGCTAAGGCCGTATCCACGAAGAATTGATTGGCGGGGTCGTTATTGAGTTGACGGAGATAGTTATTGATTTGACGGGATAGTAAAAAACTGTTTTGAGGATGACATTCTATAAATATAACGGGGCGGGAAACGATTTCCTTGTCGCAGACAACCGCGACGGGAGCATTCACCTGACTGAGAAGTACATTTCGGAAATATGTGACCGCCACTATGGCGTGGGAGCGGACGGCGTCATGCTGCTCGGGACCGGGTGTGACGGGGCGGACTTTACGATGGACTACTATAACTCCGACGGCTCCGGTGGGATGATGTGTGGGAATGGCGGACGCTGCATCGTGGCTTTCGCAAGTTTTCTCGGACTGAAACCGGCGTCACAGGACGGCCTCTGGTCTTTTGTTGCTGCCGATGGAGAACATCGTGCCGAATTGCTTTCCTCGGAAGGGAATACGTTGACTGTCAGGCTCCAGATGATAGACATTTCCGTTGCCCGGCATTATGATTCTTTAAAAAACGATGCTTCTGCATCCGGCTGGTTCGTGGACACGGGAACCCGTCATTTTGTTCATTTTGTGGACACTCCTTTGACTTCGGAATATGTGGATGCGCAGGGGCGCAAACTTCGTCATGCCGAGGAATTTGCTCCGCTTGGGGCTAACGTAAATTTTGTAGTTAAAGGCAATCCTTTGAAGGTCAGGACTTTCGAGAAAGGGGTCGAGGCGGAGACCTGCGCCTGCGGGACAGGCATCACGGCTTCTGCAGCCGCTGCCTGGCTTTCATCCGTTCAGTCTTCATCTGTTGATTCCTCGACATCTTCCGTTCACTATTCAGTGATGGCTCTCAATGACGAACTTGCAGTTGATTTGACTCCGACAGGTAGCGCGAGAGCACTTCGCGAAGGCATTTTGTCCGGGGACATTTTGACCGGAGACAGACCAAGCGGTGACGTTCTTTTCACGGATGTCTGGCTCACAGGCCCGGCGTCACTCGTGGCGAAGCTTGATATTTTTTAGAAATTTCGTTTTTTGCGACTACTTTTTCATCAATTCTATTATTTTTGCAGAATAACCATTATTTAAAAACAAATGCAAACAAATCAAGAATTTAAAAATGCCGCACTTTCGGCATTGAAAGGCAATTGGGCACAAGCGGTTCTCGCGACTATTGTCTATTGTGTCATTGTCTGCATCGTATCTGGGGCGACGTCAATCTACCAGCTGTACACTCAAGATGTATTTGCCCTTGGAGGAGCAGTGTCCCCGGCGGCTTTCGGAATTAACGGCGGCTCTATTCTTTTGAGCGTTTTCGTTATCATCCCGCTCGGCGTGGGATTCTACTACGCATTCAATGCTCTCTATGCCTATTCAAACGGAGATGTGCTCTCCAACAGCTTCGGTTACGGATTCAAGATTTATTGGCGCGCAATCGGCGGAATGATATTGGCCCAGATTTTCACTTGCCTCTGGACTCTTCTTCTCATCGTGCCGGGTATAATCAAGGCATATTCATATTCGATGACGCCGTATATTCTCGTAGATAATCCGGAACTTTCGGTACGCGAAGCAATCAGAAAGAGCCAGCAGATGATGGTCGGACAGAAGTTCAACCTTTTCTATCTGCAGCTCAGTTTCATAGGATGGTTCTTCCTTGCTTGTTTCACCGGCGGAATCGGCTTCCTCTGGCTTGTTCCGTACTATCAGACGGCGCAAGCCGCGTTCTATCAGAACCTTAGGAACAGTCTCTAAGCGGATTTATAACTGATGGCGTAAAGCAATAGTTACAGCAGCCCTTCCGGGAGCGTCATTACAAGTGTGCGTGTCTCGGGGGCGGCTGAAACGATGAAGTCTTCGTGGAGCGGAATAGTCACCGCTCCATTTTTTGTACCCACCTCGATACAAGGATTGCCCGGAATGTCAAGGAAGTCCGTAATCTTGCCCAAGACAGCGGGGCGTGCGGTCTTTTTGCCTGACTCTTCGCCCGTAATGTCCGCATTCACCGTCGCTACAGTCCAACCGACCAGGTCCGTATCGTCTTCATATTCACTGTCATCCTCGATAAAGACGTTCTTCCCGACCAGTTCTTCTGCGTCCTCATAGTTGTGGATGTCATTCAGACGCACTACGGCCTTATTCGTGCCCTTTCGGGTGAAACTTTCAATGAAAAACGGAACCGGCAGTCCGTCAAAATAGACGAATACCGGTTCCGAAATTTCCAAATCTTCGGGAGCTATGGACAGAAAACTGAGAATGACAGCACCGTCAGTCCCGTCAGATTTGCTTACCTTGGCTATTTTAAGCAGGCTTTCCAAAGGAAATCTGATTAAGCCTCGGCAGGAGCCTCGGTTGCCTCAGTCGCAGCAGCGGCGGCAGCCTCTTCAGCAGCCTTAGCCTCTTCTGCGGCCTTTGCGGCCTCGGCAGCTTCCTGTGCCTTCTTTGCAAGAGCAGCAGCGCGTTCCTGATTTACCTTTGCCTCAGCCTCTGCAGCAGCCTTTGCCTTAGCATCGGCAGCCTTTACGAGACCGTCCTTCTTCGCGTTTATCTTGGCCTCCTGAGCGGTCTTCCAAGCTGCGAACTTGGCGTCTGCCTGCTCCTGGGTGAGTGCGCCTTTGGCAACACCGCCATCAAGGTGCTTGCGGAGAAGTACTCCCTCGTAAGAGAGGATTCTGCGGGTAACGAGTGTGAGCTCTGCACCGACCTTAACCCAGTTGAGAGCCTTGTCGAAATCGAGAACGATTGTCGCAGGGTTCGTGTTAGGGTTGTAAGAGCCGATCTGCTCGATGTAACGACCATCGCGAGGTGCGCGGGTGTCGGCCACAACAATGTGGAAGAATGCGAAATTCTTCTTTCCGTGGCGCTGAAGACGAATTTTAACAGCCATTGTGAATCTGTTTTAAATGTTTAATAAAATTACCTTGTGCTTTCCTTCCCGAGGAAAAGCCTGCAAAGATAGTGATTATCGCCGAATTATGCAACAGGGCGAAGATGACGATTTTTCGGAAAAATTTAGTTCCGCTTTCTGAATATTCTTGTCCGCAGAGTCAAAAAGCAAGTGCAACATTACAACAAATATTTGAAAAATTCATC
>ERZ1026860.12-NODE-12-length-137922-cov-59.693074_pt1 | contig 137922 bp, 130 predicted proteins | sample MGYA00380160_ERZ1026860 | MGnify/ENA primary metagenome ERZ1026860 (study PRJEB33269, sample SAMEA4719796) | human gut metagenome | biome: human-associated habitat; feature: organic feature; material: feces | place: Cameroon | collected 2013-10 ... | reverse complement strand
GTTTTTACCGCGTGTCCTCAACAAAATATATCTGAAAACTTCAGCGTCTTTCTAAATCGTGAAACCGTCCGCGGCCTTAAGCTGTCAGCGGAGATTTCATTTTTAATAAAAAAGGGACGGCTGCGTCATAGAGCGCGGCCAATCCCTTTTCTGTTCCTATCGCGAATTTATCGACGGAGACCGAGCTCCTTGACGATCTTTCTGTATCTCTCGATGTCGATCTTCTGGAGGTAGTCCAGAAGCTGACGCCTCTTGCCTACGAGACGGAGAAGGGAACGACGGGTGACAACATCCTTCTTGTTCTTCTTCACGTGCTCGGTGAGGTGATTGATACGGTAGGAAAATAAAGCAACTTGACTCTCTGGTGAGCCGGTGTCTGTATTAGACTTTCCGTACTTAGCGAAAATCTCTTGCTTCTTGTCGGCTTGTAAATACTCTGCCATTTTCGCAAAAAATTTTGTTGATGATTAATAACGTCTTCTTCCCCGCACCCTGCGGAAAAGCGTGCAAAGATAGACATAATTTTCAGATAATCAAAATATTTTCCGAATATTCATTAATATTCAAAATGAATCTGAGCTCAGTACAGCCGGTAGCCGCGCAGGGCCCGTTGTTTGGCGAGATGCCCGGGACAGAGGGATTCGAGGAGGGCGTGGAACTGAGGGCCGTGGTTGGGGTGGCGGAGATGGCAGAGCTCGTGGAGGATGACATAGTCCCGCAGCTCGTCCGGAAGGCGCACGAGGTTGAGATTCAGGTTGATGTTGCCTTTGCGCGAGCAGCTTCCCCAGTTCGAGGAGTTGTGCTTGATGCGGACGGAATTATATTCAAATGAATATTTTGCCGCGAGTTCCCGCAGACGCTTTGGAAGCACTTCTTTCGCGACTTCCCGCAGCGTCTCAATCTCTTCGGGAGTTGGAATATGCTCGGCTCCGATCCGCTCACGCTGCCGCTCCTGGACTTTCAGAACCCAATCTTTTTTCGCCAGGAAGAACTCCAGTCCAGCCTTGTACGGAACGATGTAAGGGATTGTAACTGTAACGCCCCTGCGGGGATTCACTCGAAGTGTCACCCTGCGGGAGCGTGCATTTTTCCGGATTGTAACGACACCGGTATCAGGATCGTCAAAGATTTTCTCCATTGTCGATATCATCGGCACCAAGAATCGCATCACAGTTACCCTGCACTGATTTCAGACTGATCTTTGACAAATATCTGACAGCCAAGAATAAAACCGCCGCGCTGACTATGAATATGATCACATAGATCCCGGTAGGAATGATGTCCAGAAGACTTGCGTCGGCACCCAAATCCTTGAACGCCGGCAGCTTTGAGGACAGTACTGAAACCGTGTTGTTTACGCAGTGCATCAGCATCGTGAGCTTCAGCGAGCCGGTCTTGTAATAGACATAGCCGAAGAAGCTTCCGAGGATGAACGCCGAGATTCCCTGCCAGAGGTTGCCGTGGATCGTGGCGAAGAAGATCGCCGAGATGGCTATCGCAAGAGCGGGATTCATACCCCTCCTGCTGCCGTCCTCGCCCGGTTCGCCCTTTCTGGAATAGTTCAGAAGGCCTCTCAGCACGATGCCTCGGCACATCCATTCCTCAAGCACGGGAGCGAACACGCACATACTCAGAAGACTCACCCATAGAGGTCCGTCGAGCAACTGCTCCATTGTCTTGAGAAGAGTCTCGTCCATCTCCGGCATCAAGGCCATCAACGGCTCAAGCATCAGCGCCAGGGCGATCGTCCCGAAAGCCATCAGGATAGCCGTAAGCGCTCCGCCTCGGGAGCCGAAATGACTGCTGTCCAATGAATACCCCCTGTCGAAAGTCGAGTTGCGCATACTCTTGAGCCTCACGTACATCAGGACAGGGATGAACTGCACCGGATAGACGATCAGCATACTGTAGTACAGCGGTAATCCCGGCAGGAATATCATCAATCCGATGTTGATCAGGCTGCCGAGTATCATTCCGGCCAGGAACCAGCCCAGAACAGCGAAAACACCGGCCACGCCAGGAGTGTACCAGGCGCAGCCGGAGAAAAGGTCGTAGTTCTTCTCGACCTTGCGTGGTCTGAGAAAAGACATTACTTTTTCCAGAGAGGTGTAGGATAAACGCCCTTGTCAACGAGTTCCTGGAACTTGGCCACTACGCCCGGACGGTCTTCCTTGTAGGTCACACCGAACCAGTGAGAGTCAGTGGAGAGAACCTCGCACTTGTAGCCGTGATCCTTCATCATTACATCAACAGCGTAAGGAATGTAGAATTCCTTCTTCAATTCATTGCTGTTCTGCTCCAGGAAGCTTGTGAACACTTCTTCGCTGAGCTGGAAGTAATCCGGAGTGAATCCCCACATATTCATTGAGCAAAGCGCCTTGCCGTCGAGTTCGACGTGTGTCTCGCCATTGACGGAGTTGTCGCCATAGACCTTTCCGTCAGCCTCTTTGCCGATATTCAGGTGCTCGGCGATGCCGGTGAGGTGAAGGTTCTTGTCGTAGTAGCAGATTCCTCGGGAGACCTTGCCATATTCGGAAAGTGTGTTGTCAAGCTCGAAGCCGACGATGCTGCACGTTCCGGTGGTGCCTTCGTGCGCCCTCAGCCAGTCGCCGAGAATCTTGAAGGACTCCTTGCCGTAGTAGTCGTCACCGTTGATGACGGCGAACGGCTCATTGATGACATCCTTGGCCATCAGTACTGCGTGGGCTGTTCCCCAAGGCTTCTGCCTCTCAGGGTTGAGAGTGAACTGAGACGGGATCTTGTCCAGCTCCTGGATCACGAAATCGAACTCAAGAGGAGTGCCGTCAGGGCAGGTGATGCCGCTGTACTTCTCCTTCACGGTCTGCTCGAACTGCTCACGGAAATATTCACGCACGATGTAAACGACCTTGCCGAAACCGGCGTTGACCGCATCGTAGATTGAATAGTCAATGATGGTCTCGCCGTTAGGGCCGAGTCCGTCCATCTGTTTGAGTCCGCCGTAACGGCTGCCCATTCCGGCTGCAAGTACAAGAAGTGTAGGTTTCATATTTTTTGAATATTAATGATTTCAAACCGATTTCGGAAAGTTCAAAGGAAACTTGGACGAGGCGTTAAAATTTGTGGCAAGTTATCCATTTCATTTTCCTTAATTCTACAAAATTAACTATTTTTGTACAAATATTGTTCTAAAGCCGTGGGAAAGTTCAGGGACATCTGGAATTGGAAATTGGATGGCAAGAACGCCGAAAAGCGTTCCTTTGTCCGTTATGCCATCCTCGCGACAGCCTTTTTCGTCATAATGGTTGGATTTGTCAACCAGAACAACATCGTCCGCTGGATCAAGGCCGGCTTCGAGATCCGCAACCAGGAGAGGCTGATAGAGCGGTACAGCGCCGAGATCAAGGATATGGACAGCAAGATCCACGGCCTGACCCACAGCAAGGATTCCCTGGAGCAGTTCGCCCGCGAGAACTTTGGATTCGCCGAGCCGGGCGATGACGTTTACATCATAGAAAGATAATTTTACTGAATATGGACTTTCATTCTCTTCTGGCAGTGTCTCCGATCGACGGTCGCTATGCTGCCAAAACAGCATCGTTGAGACAGTATTTCAGCGAGTTCGCCTTGATCCGCAACCGCGTCAGAGTCGAGGTGGAATATTTCATCACTCTTTGCGAGATTCCTCTGCCGCAGCTCGCCGACTTTGGCGAAGGCACCGGAATGAGCCGTGACGAACTGTTCACCCGCCTGCGCCAGCTTTACCAAGCGATGACTCCGGAGGATGCGCAGAAGGTGAAGGACATCGAGAAGATCACCAACCACGATGTCAAGGCCGTTGAATATTTCATCAAGGAGAATTTCAAGGCTCTTGGAATATCCCGTTGGCAGGAGTTCGTCCACTTTGGCCTGACCTCTCAGGACATCAACAACACATCCCAGCCGTTGATGCTCAAGGAAGCTCTTGAGAATGAATATATTCCCGCACTGAAAGAGGTGATCTCCATCCTGTCCGCCGATGTCGAGGCGTGGAAGGATGTTCCGATGCTCGCCAGGACACACGGCCAGCCGGCCACTCCAACACGTCTCGGGAAAGAGTTCCAGGTGTTTGTCTCAAGGCTTGAGGAACAGCTCCGCCAGTTCGGCCAGTTGACCTGGCCTGCCAAATTCGGTGGTGCGACCGGTAATATGAACGCCCACAAGGTCGCATTCCCGGACATCGACTGGCCGGCGTTCGCCGACAGGTTCGTGGCCTCGCTTGGTCTCAAGAGGTCATTCCCGACCACCCAGATCGACCACTATGACAACCTGGCCGCGATCTTCGACTGTCTGCGCAGAATCAACACCATCCTCATCGATCTGTGCAGGGACATCTGGACTTACATCTCGATGGAATATTTCCACCAGCAGGTCGCAAAGAATGAGGTCGGCTCTTCGGCAATGCCTCACAAGGTCAATCCGATAGACTTCGAGAACGCTGAAGGTAACCTTGGAATGGCAAACGCCGTGCTGACATTCCTTTCGATGAAGCTTCCGATCTCCAGGCTGCAGAGGGATCTGACCGACTCCACTGTGCAGCGTAACATCGGAGTTCCGGTGGCCCACGGAATGATCGCCCTCGCATCACTGAAGAAAGGGCTCGGCAAGCTGATTCTGAACCGTCCGGCCATTGACGCCGAGCTGCATCACAACTGGGCGGTGGTCGCCGAGGCCATCCAGACCATCCTCCGCCGCGAGAATTACCCGAATCCGTACGAGACCCTCAAGAATCTCACCCGCACCGGAGCCGCCATCGACGAGAAGACCATCGAGGACTTCATCAACACCCTCGATGTCGCCGACTCCGTCAAGGAAGAGCTCCGCGCCATCACCCCGTGGAACTACACCGGCTTCTGATCGGTCACTTCGACAGGTTCAGTGACCAACGTAAGGCAATACCCTAATCGTACAGTTCATCCTTTCGCCGGATGATTGACAACATCACGGATATGGCCGATTATATTCAATGCTTGTTTCTTGGTAAGCCCCGCATCTCCGGCTATTATCAGGAAATCCTCTTGGGTCGGGTGTTCCTTGCCGTTTGCGAGTGACGAGTGAAATCCGTGGTTGGCATCACGGCATTCGGTAATGTCGTATGCAGGGGATATACTCCATTTCATACCATCGAAAATGAACGAGAAATTCTTCGCGTGATCGTCATTATTGCCGATCTCATAATTGAAGATCATTCTGCGGAACATTTCCTGTGCTTGGGCCATATCTTGAGTCAAGTACGCAGTGAACCTGATCAGCCTGCGGTAATCCATCATCGGCTGGCGGATTGATTCGCACAAAAGTGCAGAAGCCGTAGCCACGTGAAGTCTTGCTCCGTCAGGAGCTATGTCAAAACGCCTTGTTCCAAGATATCTGCCATTGAACAGTTTGCTGTCCGGAACGGTTATTCCGCATTCTTTGGCTTTTCGAAGGATTTCATATTCACGCCGACCGATGTCAATTGGGTCATACGTATGTCTGAACTTGACAAGCCACGACCCATCCTCGTCTTTCCACAGACATTTCGGGCGACATCCTCCTGAGTTGCCGCTGTTTATGTAAAGCATTTCCGTACTTGAGAAGTCCTTTTCAGACAAGACGTCAAGTGCGTCTTGCTGCATCTGGTCAAGCGTTGCGGTGTCTTGAACCGTGTTGAGGGTGGATTCCGGCACGTATGTAAGCGCACCCATTCCTTTTTCACCGACAAAGGACAGACGTTCAACAGGATTCATCTCGATCAAGGATGTTCCGTATTTCTGCAGAATTCTGTTCAAAAGGTAGTTACCGTACCCGTCAGGCATACTGTCTTCAAATATTCCGAAATTGCCGTAGAAATAATCGGTCTTCGGAAGCAAGAGACCGCTTTTCAGTGGCAATTCCAATGGGGAAATGGAAAAACCCTCCGCTAGCCAGGTTTGGCTGTACTCGAACGCACATTTATGATTGCCTGGAGTCATTGACAATGTCCCGACAAGCTTATTATGATAAAAAACATCAAGTGATTCAGGTAGTTTGATCATAATTTCCGTAATCCTCTTTTTCTGTTCATATTCTTTTTTATGGTTTCCATCTCCTCCATCGTGCTGTATTTTGATTCCATAAAAAGTTTGTCCAGTTCATCGGTATAGCCCAATGCCATAGCGATTTTGACAAAGGAAGCAAGAGAAATCCTGGAAGAAGTCTCAAAATGCGCGATGGTTGATTTAGGAACACCAGTCAAAGCTTGCAAGGCCTCCCTCGTAATTCCTTTCTCAAGCCTTCTTTTCTTCAGCCTGTCAGCCAACGATCTTGTAACTTCATCCGGAGTCGTGAATATGAAATCAGGTTCAAACATAAATACTAATATTATATCTATTATCTACCATATACAAAGATAATAAATATTATTTTAGCATTATCCCATACAGATAAAAGATGATTCCAAAGTTTCCTATGTGGCTGCCGTGAAATGGTATGGGATTGAATATAAAAAAAGAGCTGACCTTGGAGGCCAGCATCTTCTCTATAGCTTGATGTAGAACGCTATTTCATCGTCACGGAGATGACATAATCCTCCGCCGGAAGGTCGGCAGGAAGAGTGATGAAGAGTTTCTCGCCGACTTTCCTGACCGGCAGGGTGGTTCCGTCAGACAAGGCGGTCACGGTCTTCACCTTGGACTTCTTGGCAACTGGGATCTCAAGAACAGCTCCAGGATTCTGCAAGACGTGAATATAGAAGGTCTTGCCACCTGCCAGAGGAGCTGTTGTGACACCCCATTCCTGCTCGGCTACCGGGCCGGGGCCACAACCCTTGATGGATTTACCGTTGACCTTCATCCACTGACCGATCTCTTTCAGCAGAGCCAGAGCGGCATCCGGAAGGCGACCGTCAGCGCGAGGGCCGATGTTCAGCAAAAGGTTGGTGTTCATAGAGACGGCCTTGGCAAGGGTACCCACAAGTTGCGCCGCTGTCTTGTAGTCACGGTCGGAAACACTGTAGCCCCAGGTGTGGTTCATCGTCTGACACATCTCAAGAGGCAGTTTGTCACTGACCATCTGCCCCTCGGAATAACCGGCGGTGTTCTGCCCAGGAAGATCCCTCTCGAACATCTGGAAGTCCTCACCCTCAATCGGTTGGATATGATGATTGTTTCCTATGAGGCAGGCCGGATCCACTGAATGAATATATTCATAGAACTCCGGCATCTTCCAGTTGAAAGGAATGGAGTCGCGCTTGTGGTCCCAATAGCCGTCGAACCAGAGAGCGCGGACAGGGGCGTACTGGGTCATCAACTCTTTCACCTGCTGCTTCATAAAGCCAAGATAGTGGTCATAGTCAGGATGATCGCCCTTGCGGCCGGTGTTGTGGCCGGACTCGCCGAGCGGGTAATCTTCTCTGATCCAGTCCAGAATCGAATAATAGAACTGGAGGCTCAGACCTTCCTTATGGCAGGCATCTGCGAGATCCCGCATCACATCCTTGCCCCAAGGGGTCGCCTTGACGATGTTGTAGTCCGAAGCCTTGGTGTCGAACATAGAGAAACCATCGTGATGACGGGAAGTGATTGTCACATAGCCGGCACCTGCATCCTTGAAAGCCTTAACCCATTCCTCGGCGTTGTAGCCGGCGGGATAGAAAGCGGCCGCCGCGTGGGCATATTCATCCTTGTTCAAGCCGCCAAGCTGAAGGTACCACTCCCCTTGCGCATAGGACGCATATATTCCCCAATGCAGGAATATTCCGAAGCGGTCGTTGACGAGTTGGCGGCGCGCCTCCAGATTCTCCGGTGTCGGCTGATAGTGGTTCTGTGAATATCCCGCCGAAGCGGTCACGAGTGAAAGGCAGATCGCCAGAAAGGTGGTTCTCAATGTCTTCATAATGAATATATTTGTAAATACAATCAATTTTACTCCTCAGGATAAAGCGAGCCGGCGATGCCCATCTGGAGGCCGCGAAGCTCGGCGATGCCCCTCATTCTGCCGTAGCAGGAATATCCCGGGTTGGACTTCTTCTGAAGGTCGTCGCACATCCTGTGGCCGTGGTCAGGACGGCAGAACACACGGAACTTGCGCTCCTGCATCACCTCAAGAAGGGTCTTCATCATTCCGTACATATCCACGTCACCGGCCAGGTGCGTGTCCTCGAAATAGTTGCCTTCAGCGTCACGCTTCGTGCTTCTGAAATGCACGAAATCAGTCCTGTCTCCGAACTCGCGCATCATTCCGACAAGGTCGTTGTCAGCCCTGATGCCGAATGAGCCGGTGCAGAGGCAAAGGCCGTTTGACCAGTTAGGAACGGCGGCGATGAGCTTACGGAAATCCTCCGCTGTGGAAAGGATCCTCGGCAGACCGAGAATCGGGAACGGCGGGTCGTCCGGATGGATCACCATCCTCACTCCGACCTCGTCAGCGACAGGGCAGATCTGGCTCAGGAAGAAGACAAGATTGCTTCTAAGTTTCTCGGAATCAATTCCGTTGTACCTTTCAAGCTCTTTTCTGAACTGGTCAAGGGTGAAACTCTCCTCGCTGCCAGGAAGCCCGGCGATCATCGTGCGGGTGAGCTTGTGGATCTCCTCGGCGTCCATCTTCTCGAAACGGGCCTTCGCCTTGGCGATGTCCCCGGCTGAATATTCCTTTTCCGCTCCCGGTCTTTTCAGGATGAAAAGGTCGAACGCAAGAAGGGCCGCGCGCTCGAAACGCAGACAGGTCGAGCCGTCCGGTAGCCTGTAGTCCAGATCGGTGCGGGTCCAGTCCAGCACCGGCATAAAGTTGTAGGTCACACACTTGATGCCACACTCGGCGAGGTTGCGCAGGGTCTGCTTGTAGTTCTCGATGTACTGGAGATAGTCTCCCGTCTGGGTCTTGATGTGCTCGTGCACAGGCACGCTTTCCACCACGCTCCAGGTGAGTCCCCAGTCGGCGATCATCTTCTGACGGGCCTTGATCTCCTCGACCGGCCACACCTGACCGTTAGGAATATGATGGAGGGCGTGAACGATGTCAGTCACGCCTGTCTGACGTATGTAGTCCAGAGAGATAGGGTCGTTCGGGCCGTACCATCTCCAACTCTCACGCATTAAGTATAGATCTTTTTTCATTTTCAATTCAAAATATTCATTTCATCTGTATTGCAAGTAATCCATTTTTAGTCGCACAGTCGGAGCGAAGCGACCGAAGGGGTTTCGGGGAATCCTTTCCCCGTGCCCCCAGGGGCTGTCACGAAGTGACTGGGGGTTGAAGAAAAATGCAACATTTTCAATTTAGCTTCTCGCTAAATTGAAAATGCGTCAAAGCCACCATCAACAACATTTATGGTGCCGGTCACTGCCTTGGAGGCATCGGAAGCCAGCCAGTGAAGGGTTCCGAGAAGTTCCTCCGGCTCAAGGAAACGTCCGAACGGAGTGTGCGCCAGAATCTTGTGCGAGCGGTCGGTCAGACTGCCGTCAGGATTCGTAAGCAGGGAGCGGTTCTGGTTCGTGAGCAGGAATCCTGGTGCGATGGCGTTGACTCTGAAGCCCTCACCGAACTTTATGGCAAGTTCCCCGGCCAGATACTTTGTCCAGTTGGCCACAGCGGCCTTCGCGACACCGTAACCGGCCACACGTGTGAGAGGCCTGAGTGAGGTCTCGCTGCAGAAATTGATGATCGAACCCTTCTTCTTCTCTACCATAGCCTTCGCGAAGACCATAGTCGGAAGCACTGTACCGAACAAGTTAAGATCCACAACCTTGCGGACAGCCTCGACATCGAGGTCGAAGATTGTCTTCTCAGGAGGAACCGTGGCGGCGGCCATATTTCCACCGGCGGCGTTCAGAAGGATGTCAATCCCACCGAACCTCTCCACGATCTCCTTGCAGTTGGCCTCAAGGGTGTCCTTGTCAAGCACATTTGTAGGGAGGAAGCAAGCCTCTCCGCCATCAGCCTTGATCTCGGCGACGATGGCCTCACCCTTCTCGGCAGCACGGTCAAGATCCAAAAGAGCTACCTTCGCGCCCTGCGCCGCGAAATACTTAACGATGGTGGCGCCCAGAACCCCGCAGGCTCCGGTCATCACGACCACCTTACCTTTGATATCAAAAAGATTTTCCATAATATTCAATTATTTAAACATTTAACTATTTAACAGGCATTGACTTGATTACCTTTGTGTTTATTTCGTTCAGTTTCTTTTCATCCAGCTTGATGACCTTGCGGTCGTAAGTCATAAGACCGTTGACCTCGCCCTCGACATCCGTCGTCTGGGTATAGACAGCGCCGCAGACTCCCTGCTTGACCAGAAGGATAAGGTGCTCGGCGAACTTTTCATACTCAGCAAGGACCTCATCTCCATTCTTGTACTGGACATATCCCCAGTTGCGGTCAGGCTGCCACAGATGTCCTTCCAGCGGAAGTCCGATGCCACCATATTCACCTACGACATTAGCCATCTTCGTCTCCCAAAGATACATCGCAGGATAAGGATAATGGTGGTTGTCCATAATGTCACCGCAGTCAGGCTCCCAGTTTCCGCCAGAGGACATATTAATCAGTCTTGTAGGATCCAGGGCTCTTGTGAACTCGACAGCGGCCTTTGTGTCAAACTGGCTCCAGGCCTCGTTGAACGGCACCCACATCACGATGCAAGGGAATTTCTTCACCTGAGCGATGATCTCGGACCATTCCTTATAATAGTTGGCCTTTGCCTGAGGGGTGGCAGGGAAGTCTGTACCCTCATTGTAGTTATGAATTCCCCACTTGTTGAGGTTGTTGGAACCAAAGCAAGGCATATCCTGCCAAACGAGCATTCCAAGCTGGTCGCAGTAGTAGAACCAGCGGGACGGCTCAACCTTTATGTGCTTGCGGATCATATTGAACCCGAAGTCCTTGGTCTTCTGAATATCATATTTCAGAGCCTCATCGGTCGGTGCGGTGTAGAGACCATCCGGCCACCAGCCCTGATCGAGCGGGCCGAACTGGAACAGCGGCTGCCCGTTGAGTCCCATAAGCTTGGTGTTCTTGTTCTTCACATAGAGGGAGACCTCACGCATAGCGGTGTAGCCATCGACAGAATCCAGAGTCTTGCCGCCACGGACAACAGAGACCTTAAGACCGTACAGGTACGGAGAGTCAGGAGACCAAAGCTTGGCATCTTTCACAGGCAACGTCACAGTGCCGCCAGGAACGGTCATTCCCTGGGCAATAACCTTTGACGACGCATTCTCCGTTGAATAGCCGATCCCTCCGTCAAGAAGCGCCACCTTCACGATGTCCCCTTCCTGAACGCCTTCAGTTGAGACAGTAACATCAAGCGTTCCTGCCTTAATGTCTGAGACAGCGTAATAGTCAGCGATATGAGCTTTTGCGACCGGCTCGATCCAGACGCTCTGCCATATTCCCGAAACAGCAGTGTACCATATTACCTTAGGGTTCTTTACCTGCTTTCCGCGAGGTTGGAAATCATTGTCGGTAGCGTCAAGCACCCTGACAGCGAGTTTGTTCTCACCATTCTTAATGTAAGGTGTAACATCAAACGAGAAGTGGGTGTAACCGCCAGTGTGTCTGCCGACCTGCACATCATTGACATACACATCAGCCTGCCAGTCAACCGCCTCAAAGTTGAGCATCAGCCTCTTGCCTTTCCAGGCTGACGGAACCTTGAATGTTGTCTTATACCAAAGGGCATCCTCCGGGGTCAAGGTACGTCCCACTCCGGAAAGCGAGGACTCCACGGCGAACGGCACAAGAATATTCCCGTCAAATGTTTCAGGCTGAGCGCTGTCTTTTGAGGTTATTGAATATTCCCACAACCCATTGAGAGACTTCCACTCAGGGCGTACCATCTGAGGACGGGGATATTCCGGATGAGCGTTGGTCGGAGAAACCTCCTCAGCCCAAGGTGTGCGGATGTGATCCCCGGCGGGGGCCCAAGACTGGGCGGCCATCGGAGCGGCGAATGCCATCACAGCCGCAAGAACAGAGTAAAATTGTGTTTTCATTGTCATTATTTGTTTTGTGTCATTTAATCAGGTTACCTAAAATAGAGCGCGTAAGCTCTCTCGTGACCGTGCGGGTGACGGCGGACGTAGTGTTCTTAACAACCTTTGACGTGCCGCTCCCCTTCTTGGTCTTCTTGCCCGTCACCTTGTTGGAGACAGCCGTCCCGACCGAAGCGGCCACAGACGCTGTCACCGCTGTGACAACAGCCTTGGCGAGCTTTCCGAACAGCCCGTTGCCGCCCTTACTTTGCTTGCTTTCGGCCTCCTTGGCCTCGGCGGCAGCCTTTTCCTCCTCCTGTTTCTGCGCAAGAAGCACCTCGAACGCGCTTTCACGATCAACCGGAGTGTCATATTTCCCGAATATTCTGGAAGACTTTATAAGACGGTCCCTTTCGGATTCGTCGATCGCACCGATCTGGCTCAAAGGGAAGAGGATCTTCGCCTTCTGGACCACACCAGGAGACCCGCCTGCCTCAAGGAAGGAGACAAGAGCCTCACCGGTTCCAAGGTTCATAATGGTCTCCGAAGTGTCGAACGCAGGATTTGCCCTGAAAGTCTCGGCGGCCACCCGGACGGCCTTCTGATCCTTCGGCGTGAACGCCCTGAGAGCGTGCTGCACACGGTTTCCAAGCTGCCCAAGAATGCTTTCCGGGATGTCGGTCGGACTCTGGGTCACGAAATACACTCCGACTCCCTTGCTTCGTATGAGCCTTACCACCTGCTCGATCTTGTCAGTCAAAGCCTTTGGCGTGTCGTCAAAAAGCATATGCGCCTCATCGAAGAAGAACACCAGCTTCGGAAGATCCAGATCGCCTACTTCCGGAAGCGTGGTGTAGAGCTCGGAAAGCAGCCAGAGCAGGAATGTTGAATACAGCTTCGGCTTAAGCATCAACTTGTCGGCAGCCAGCACATTCATCACACCCTTCCCACCCTCGCAGGCCAGAAGGTCTTGAATATCAAAGGCCGGATCTCCGAAGAACAGATCCGCCCCCTCGCTCTCAAGGGCCAGGATCGACCTCTGGATAGCTCCGACGGAAGCAGCGGCGATGTTGCCGTATGTTGACGAATATTCAGAAGCGTGCTCAAGGGCGAAATTCAGCATTGAGCGCAAGTCCTTGATGTCGAGGATGAGCAGTCCTCTCTCATCGGCTATCCTGAACACGATGTTCAACACGCCCTCCTGCGTGTCGTTAAGTCCAAGGATACGGCTCAAAAGCTGTGGTCCCATCTGGGAGACGGTGCACCTGAGCGGATGTCCCTGCTGACCGAACACATCGTAGAAGCGTACCGGGCAGCTTTGGAACTGAGGATTCTCGATTCCGAACTCGGCCATTCTCTTCTCGATGAAGCCGCTGAGTTTTCCGGGTTGGGATATTCCGGAAAGATCACCTTTCATATCCGCCATAAAGCAAGGCACACCGGCCTGGCAGAATGTCTCGGCCATAACCTGAAGGGTGACGGTCTTTCCCGTGCCGGTGGCACCGGCGATAAGTCCGTGCCTGTTCGCCATCTTTCCCACTATGGATAGTGGCCCGTCAGCGCTATGGGCTATCCACAGCCCGTTTTTCGAGTCGTACATCGTTGTCAGTTTTATTGTTGTTCCACTTCTTTGCTGAAAAATGAGAAATGAACACGACCGTATCTCTTCTCTTTCATAAAATACGGGTGTCCAGTGAATGAGTGCTCGTCACCGTGCTCCAGGATGAAATAGCATCCCGGATGAAGGATGTCCGCGGAAAAAACCTTGTCTGGAATGGTCTCAAGGCCCTCCAGCGCATACGGAGGATCTGCGAAGACAATGTCGAACTTTTCGTGGCAGATCGTCAGGAAATCAAAGACATTGTCCCTGACCATCGTGACATTGTCCAGTCCCAGCCGCTTGGCCTCGGTCTTGATGAACGAGGCGTTCTCCCTTGCCATCTCGACCGTCCAGACCCTTGACGCCCCTCTGGAGGCGAACTCAAAGGCGACCGCACCAGTGCCACCGAAAAGATCCAGAACCTTAAGGTCCTCGAACTCATATTCATTGCCAAGCACATTGAAAAGGCCTTCGCGAGCAAAGTCCGTCGTAGGTCTGGCCTTGTAGCCGGCCGGTGGATTGATTGTCTTTCCGCGAAGCCGCCCTCCTATGATCCTCATAACCTTTCCACTGATTTGAAATAACGGTAAAGGGACATCATCTCCTCTTCCTTGAGCGGCGTGCGGAAATACACGGACGAGACTTCCGGATTGAGCTGGAGCTTCCGAACGGCCATAAAGAGGAAATATTCCGCGGTGGTGAAATCAGCGGCGCGGAACACGTTGGCCAGAAGCAGGTTCCGGCCCTGGGATATTCCAAGATGAAGGTAACCGGCGGCATACGAGGCCACTATCCTGTTATATTCATCGACCTTTTGCAGATCCTTTAGGATGAAGTACATCTCCGGAAGGATCCGCGCGGCCTTTCCCTCCCCGTCAAGCACAGCCTGCGAGATCGCGCGGGACAGCATCTCACCTATCGAAAGGGAATACACCAGCTCCGCCGCATATTCCGGAAGGCCGATATGGCCGACCTCGTCATCATTGCCAAGAGCAACCGTTTCGGACAAAGTCTCCCGCGCCTTGGCTTCATCAAAGAAAGCGGTCGGCACCAACGCCACCTTCGGAGTCAACAGCGACACCTCCACCTTCGGGTATCTCCTCTGAAACTCCGGAGCGGTGAAAACAGTGTCCGCGGCACGCCAGCCAGACTCCATAGAAGAGCCACCATCCACCACCTTAAAAGAATATCCATTCAAGCAAACTTGAATGGATATTCCGGTTGTCATTTTCTGTGGATTCCAGTCCATCCGCGAGGCAGGCGTTACTCCCAGTTACCAACGTTGTTGTTAGGAGCGGTGACGCTTCCGACCATAAGACCTTCATATCGGCCCTGATCCTCGCACTCAGCGACCAGATTCACAACCAGCTGATGGTTGAGGCCGTTAAGGACGGACTTCCAAGGCATCTTGGCCTCGAACAAAGGTACATTCACACCGGATACCTTCTTCACGATGGCGTCCATCCCGATCTTCGTGACCGCCGCCACTGTCTCACCCTCGGTGGCAAAAGGGATCTCATCGATCTTGTTGATGTCGAAATCAGGTCTGCCGAGGAACAGGGTGTCCTTCACGGCGATCTTGTTCTGGATCGAGAACACAAGGTTCTTGTCCCCTTCCTGATAGAGCTTGTAAAGGCCTTCGTCGGTTATGCCTCTGTGAGACTTCTTCACCTCATTGGTGTGTGCCACGGCAAGCGAGTCATCCTTTGAGCCGACCTGCATAAGGACGACCATCTGACCGTTGTTGTAGAACTGCTTGAGGGTGTCGAACGACGCGGTGAACTTCTCGTTCACGCCCTTGAAGGCGACCTGAAGGTCACGGATGTCCTTCAGTCTCTGGACAGCGACTTTCTTCCTGGCCTCGACTTCCTTGTTGAATCTCACCGGCTCCATAATGCCGTCATAGATCTTGTAGACCAAAAGGATTGCGCAAAGCGCCAGCACGATGCAAAGGATCGTTTTCAGTGTCTTGTTCATTATTCTTAGTTTTTATGTTTTTCAATGGCGAAAAGACTATACGTCAATTCTTGACAAAGTTAGAAAATTGATTTATGAAATGCAATATAATATTTGTAATTTTGCAGACAGCAATGAAAGACATCGCAGTTTTAGACAAAATGACGGGAAGCTCTTCCCGGATCACGATAGCCGTCCACACCCATCCTGACGGGGATGCCGTAGGGAGCGGCACAGCCTTGCTGAGCTATCTGACAGAGGTCAGAGGCAAGGACGCGGCACTGATTGTGCCGGACAGCATTCCCGACACCCTTTCCTTCATCTCTGAAGGGATCGAGCCGGGAAAGATTATGGTGTTTGACAAGGAGCGGGACAAGGCCGAGGAATGGATCTCATCAAGCGACACTATCTTCTGCCTGGACTGCAACTCTTTCTCCAGGACCGCTGAAATGGAGTCCTTCCTAAGGGATGCCAAGGCCGCCAAAATTCTGATCGACCATCACTTGAATCCCGAAAGAGACTCGTTCGATCCGGTGTTCTCAGAGACGGAGACGTCCTCAACCTGTGAACTTCTGTACACGATTCTGATGGAGATGCCGGATGTGCGGAGGGACGCTTCGGCCCTGCCACGGAAATGCGCCGCCTCCCTGCTTACAGGGATGACGACGGACACGAACAATTTCGCGAACTCCGTGTTCCCCGGAACCTTTGAGATGGCAGCCGCCCTCATCGGAGCCGGTGTCGACAGGGACGGAATCCTCTCCAGCCTGTACAACAACTACCGGGAGAACAGACTGAGACTGATGGGGTTCCTGATGAGCGAGCGCCTAAGGATCACTCCGGACAGAGTCGCCTACATCATTCTGGACGAGGATATTCAGAAAAGATTCGACTTCAGGCGCGGCGAGAGCGAAGGGTTCGTGAATATGCCGTTATCGATAGCGACCGTGCGGATGAGCATATTCCTGACTCAGGAAGACGGCGTATTCAGAGTTTCCGTCAGATCGAAGAAAGGGACTTCGGCGAACCTTTGCGCCGCCACTTATTTCAACGGCGGAGGCCACGAGCAGGCCGCCGGCGGCAAACTGGTTGTCGGGAAGGATCTTGCTTCCGCGTCGGACGCCGAGGCATACATCTTGAAAGCAACCGGGAAGTTTTTTGCGAAATGACAAAGATGCACATCATAATTCCGGCTCTGGCTCTCCTTTTCCTTGCCACATCCTGCGGCAAGGACGAGAATGACGTTTACAGCCAGCAGGAAAAGAACATAGAATCCATCGTCAATTCATTGACAGAGAGCAACACCGAGGCCACGGTGGATTATCTGGACGGTCCGGTCAGGGTCACGGTCTCAAGCGGCGAGGGCGAGGCGCTCAAAAACGGTGGCACCGTCACCTTCAAATACGCCGGTTACCGGATCAGCGGATCCAGCTTGAGTTCTGGCAATCTTTTCATCACCAATGATAAGGATTTCGCCGAATCATCCAACTGGACGGTAACCGACAGCACAGTCTTCAAGACAGACACGTTCGTATTCAATGACGACAATTTCGTGAAGGGGTTGAAAACCGGAATGGAAGGAGTCAAGGCAGGAGACGAATGCTACGTCCTGTTCAGCGGAAAGTACGGATTCGGCAAACACACGACCGGCATAGTGCCCGGAAACTCGGCTTTGGCCTATCATTTGTGGATAAGCAGCGTCTCGAATTAATCAATGAGAAAAAAAATAAAAAAGTTATGAATATATTAAGGAAAGGAACTTCATCTTTGCGCTGTGCGGCCGCATTGGCCACGCTTGTGTTGGCGGCGTCCTGCGCAAAGGAAACCACCACCTACAAGAACGATGACGTAAAGCTCTACCTGGACGCTTGGATGAGCGTGCACCATCCGGATGTGCAGCCTACCGGGCTTGGAGTTTACATCATCGACGATCAGCCCGGCACAGGCGAGGCTGTCACGGATGACGACTACTACTATTTCATCCGCTACACCTCGATGGACCTGGACGGGAACATCAGCAGCACATCCGAGGAGAAAGTGGCTCAGCAGGTCGGCAGCTACACGAAAGGAAACTACTATGGCCCTACTGTGATCCTTGATTCCTACTACGCCACCCAGCCGGGTATTCTGGATGCTGTCAAGGGTATGAAAGTCGGAGGCACAAGAACGGTAGTCGTGCCGGGTTGGCTGAACTCCACCCTTGACGAGAAGGAAAGCTACAGCACCGCCGAGGAGTTCTACAAGCACAAGAGCGGAAGCAACGCCATCTACAGGCTCACCTTGACCGACAAGGCCAAAGACATCTACAAATGGGAGGTCGATTCATTGGAAAGGTTCACCGCACACAAGATGAACGATGTGGACTCCACATTCTACGGCTACTACTACCAGCAACTGAAGGAGCCGACGGACACGACCACGTTTCCGCGCGACACCACGTTCTACATCAACTACATCGGAAGGCTTCTGAACGGACAGGTGTTCGACACCACCATCGAGGACACAGCTAAATTCTACGGAATTTATTCTTCCTCAAAGACATACGAGCCGCAAATGGTCAAGTTGAGCGAAATCTACACAGACATCACACTCGGCGGCACAAGCAGTTCTGACGGAAGCACCACCATCAATGGCTTCTCATATTGCCTTTCCAAATTGAAAGCATACGAAAAGGGAATCTGCGCGTTCTACTCGGCTCTTGGCTATGGCTACAGCGGAAGCGGAAACGCAATCCCAAGATTCGCTCCGCTGACTTTTGAAATCGAGATTGTTGACAAAGAAGAATAAGGATAGAATATAATGTCACAGACACAGACGGCTCCTACCGAGCTTGGAAGTGAGAGCATCGGAAAGTTGCTCAAGAAGTACGCAGTCCCTGGCATAATCGCTATGACTGCGTCTTCTCTCTATAATATGGTGGACAGCATCTACATCGGGCATATTCCCGGATCGGGATCGCTGGCCATCTCAGGACTTGCGGTCACGTTCCCGCTGATGAACCTCAGCACTGCGCTCGGCACCCTTGTCGGTGTCGGTGCGGCCACGATGATCTCCGTGCTGCTCGGACAGCGGAACTACAAGATCGCCAACAAGGTTCTGGCCAACGAGGTGACTCTGAACTGCATCGTCGGCCTCCTGTTCACAGTGTTCTGCCTGATGTTCCTGGATCCGATCCTTTATTTTTTCGGGGCCAGCGAGAACACGCTGAAATATGCCAGGGACTATATGGAGATCATTCTCTATGGGAATGTCATCACCCATCTTTACTTCGGACTGAACAGCGTCATCCGGTCTTCGGGCAACCCGAAGATGGCGATGGGGCTGACCCTCTTCACGGTGATCCTCAACAGCATCCTTGACCCGATATTCATTTTCACATTCGGGATGGGAGTGCGCGGAGCGGCAATCGCCACGGTCATCTGCCAGGCCGTATCGCTGGCGTATTCAATATACTACTTCACCCGTAAGGACAACGTGCTGCGCCTGCCAAAGGGATTCTTCAGTCTTGAATGGAGAATCGCAAAGGATTCATTGTCAATCGGTATGGGGCCTTTTTTGATGAACTCGGCCTCCTGCATCGTGACGATGTTCATCAACCAGCAGCTGCTCAAGTACGGCGGAGACCTTGCCATCGGAGCGTTCGGCATCATCAACAGGATCAACTTCCTGTTCATTATGGTCGTGATGGGATTCAACCAGGGTATGCAGCCTATAGCCGGGTACAACTTCGGGGCAAGGAAATATTCAAGGGTCCGCGAGGTCTTCCTGCGCACGTCGATGTGGGCAACGATCATAACCGGTTTCTGGTTCATCGCCTCGGAGTTCTTCCCTGGAGTGATGGTCAGCATATTCACTAATGATCCTGATCTGACGGAAATGGCGGACAAGGGGTTGAGAGTGATGAATCCGGTGGTGCTGATTGTCGGGTGGCAGATGGTGTCCACGAACCTGTTCCAAAGCCTTGGGATGGTGAAGAAGTCCATCTTCTTGTCCCTCAGCCGTCAGTTGCTCTACCTTGTGCCGCTGCTGTACATAATGCCGATGTTCTTTGACATCCACGGAGTGTTCGTAGCGTTCCCGATCTCCGACGCTCTGGCCTGCGTCACGACACTGTTTATGATCGGCAATCTTATGCGCAAGTTCGGCAAGCTCAAGGACGGGGACGAGCCTACGATCCTTGGAAGCGCCATCTCATAACGGAAACATAAAGCCCATAATATATGAACGAACAACACAAAATAATCAACATCGGACGCCAGTTCGGAAGCGGCGGAAAGCTTGTCGCCCAAAGAATCAGCGAGAGCCTCGGCATTCCGGTATATGATAACGAACTGATTTCCAAGGCGGCGGACGAGAGCGGTTTCAGCAAGGAACTGTTCGAGCGCAGCGATGAGAAAAGAAGCATTTTCAACATTTCCTCTTTCTTCGGCAACGGAAGGTTCGGTGAGGCGCGGAACTACGTCGGAGACAACGAGCTTTTCAAAATCCAAAGCGAGGTGATCAGGAATATAGCCGCGAAAGGCCCGGCGATCTTCGTTGGGCGGTGCTCCAACTACATCCTTCGCGACCTCAGATGTCTGGACGTGTTCGTCACGGCTCCTCTGGAGGATCGTGTGAAAAGGGTGGCCGAAAGGCTGGAGATAAGTCCGGACGAGGCGCGCAACAGAATCGAAAAGCAGGACAGGACCAGGGAGACCTACTACAATTTCTTCACTTTCGGAAACTGGGGAGCGTCATCCGACTATGACCTGTGCATAGATTCCTCTCTGCTGGGAATAAACGGAACAGCGGACTTTATCATCGAATTCGGGGAAAAGGCTGGATTGATCTAAGAATATGACCGATTCCAGAACAAGGAAGATAATACTGATAACGGTCGCTGTCGCTGCCGTCATCATAGCGGCCGTGGCAGGCTTCTCCGCATCCGGAAAGCGAGGGAATGACATCGAGGAGACGCACCCTGTTCCGGTAAACCTCAACGGGACCCTGACAAACGAAATGTCCGACACGTCCTGTCTGGCCGGGTTCGACAAGATAGTCAAGGACTACCTGACTTACTGGGGAATACACGGAGCGTCACTGTCGGTTATGAGAAACGATTCCCTGCTCTTCGCCAAAGGCTACGGAGAGGCGGACACCGGCAAAAAAATGGGGCCGGGGAATATTCTGAGAATGGCGTCTGTCTCTAAATTGGTCACGGCCGTCGGAATAATGGTCCTTCAGGAAAGAGGGCTGCTGAGCATCAAGGACCACGTGTTCGGCCCGGACGGAATCCTGAACGACTCCACCTACAACGCTGCCATAAAGGACACCTTATATTATAGGATAACGGTGGAAGACCTGCTGCGTCACAAGGGCGGGTTCTCCAAAAGAGGCGGGGATCCGATGTTCTCGACCCGTTGGATAATGATGCAGAACGGCTGGAAAAAGGTTCCGACGCAGGAGCAACTGATGGAACTCCAGCTCAAAAGGCGGGTGAAATTCGTTCCCGGCACGGCTCAGGAATATTCAAACTTCGGCTATCTGGCTCTGTCTATGGTGATTGAGAAAGTCAGTGGGGTGGACTATGAGACCTTTATGCAGGAGAATGTGCTGCGACCAATTGGATGCGTTGATTTCCACATCGCCGGCAACTACTACAAGCATAAGCTCCCCAACGAGACCCGCTACTACGTCCAGCACGATGACGAGCCGGCGGAAGAGTTCAACAACAGTGGCAGGAAAGTCACACGCTGCTACGGCGGCAACAATGTGACTGGACTTTCCGGAGCGGGAGCCTGGGCGGCCTCAACACCAGAATTGGCGTTGCTTGTCGCCTCAATCGACGGCAGACCTGAAGTGCCGGACATCATCAGCAAGGAAAGCGTGGATGTGATGACTGAATATTTTGACGAAAGTACCTACGCTCTCGGCTGGAACGACACCAAGGACGGTTATTGGACACGTACCGGGACGTTTGCCGGGACAAGCGCCTTGATCAAGTACTTCCCTGACGGGGAATGCTGGATATTCATCTCCAACACAAGTACTTACAAAGGTCCGGGACTCGCACGGCACACCGCCGAGCTTTTCGACAAGCTCAGGGCTAAGTATTCCACCAGATTCCCTGCAAGGAATATGTTCTATCCGGAACAAATTGAAGAGGTTGACCCGGAGAAAGAGTGGTTCGACTGAAAACAATTCCGCCCGGCACTTGACAAACTCAGTGACCGGGCGGAATCGGTTATATTCAAATCTAAGACTACTTGTTGACAAACATAACAGCCTCCGCGATGGAGTTCAGCTTGGTGTCAACGCTGTCGGCGCGGCTTGCAAGCACGCAAGGAACGGTCGTTCCGACAAGCATACCAGCCTGCTTAACCCCTACGGCCAACTTTGAGTTGGTCTTCCAGAAGACATTGGCGGACTCGATGTTAGGGAACTCAAGGCAGTCAGCGTCACCGGCAACCGGGCTGGCAAGCTTCTTGATCTCGACAGACTCCTTGTCGATGGCGACATCCAGTGCCAGAGGACCGTCAGCGATGCATCCCTTGATCTGTCCACGGTCAGCCATCTTGGCGAGAGCGGCGGCCTCCATACAAGCAGGCATAGAATCGAGAACCTGCTCTGAGGCGGCGATGAACGCAAGCTTAGGCTTCGCGATGCCGAATGACTTGGCCACTCCCACGAGATAACCGGCGATCTTCATCTTCTGACGGAAGTCAGGAAGAGGAATCACGGCCATATCGGACAGGAACAGAAGCTTGTGATAGTTAGGGCTTTCGATAACACCAACGTGGCTAAGAACACCCTTTGGAGGAAGCAGTCCGGTCTCCTTGTTGAGGATGGCACGGAGGAACTTGTCAGTTGAGCAAAGACCCTTCATAAGCACATCACCCTCACCGTCGTGAACAAGCTGAACAGCCTTTGAGACAGCCTTGAGCTCTACCGGCTCGTTGACAATCTCGAACATCTCGATGTCGATGTTGTTCTTCTGGCAGGTCTCCTTGATGAGTTCCTTGTCTCCCACGAGGGTAACCTTCACGAAACCCATCTCCGAAGCCTTTGCACAAGCCTCGATCGTGTGCTCGTCAACAGCCCACGCAGCCACCATTCTTTTGCATACGCCTTTCTCTTTGAGTTCAGCGAATACGTCAGCGAATTTTGTGATCATAATATTTCTGATTTTTAATCAATTATTCATCCATACTCTGAACAAGGTGCATCGTGTCACGCGCGATGACGAGTTCCTCGTCGGTTGTCACAAGAGCCACCTTGACCTTTGAATCCGGCAGGGAGATCACTGTGTCCACTCCCCAGGCGGTGTTGGCCTCGTAGTCGAATGTGAGTCCGAGATATGAGAAGTTCTCGCAGACCCTGCGGCGCAGACGGCTGTTGTGCTCGCCGATACCGCCGGTGAAGAAGATGGCGTCGACTCCGTTCATCTCGGCCGTGTAGGCTCCGATGTACTTGATCATCTGGAATGTCAGCATCTTGAGGACAAGCTTGGCCTGACGGTCGCCGTTGTTGGCAAGTTCGTCCAGCTCACGGGCGTCGGAGGTCTTCTGGGAAACTCCAAGGAAGCCGCTCTTCTTGTTCACGATGTCGTACATCTGATCCGGAGTGAGATTCTCCTTCTTCATCATATAAAGGACGGCGTTGGCATCCACGTCACCGCAGCGGGTTCCCATAACCAGACCCTCAAGCGGGGTGAGCCCCATAGAGGTGTCGATTGACTTTCCGTTCACGATGGCCGTGATGGAGCTTCCGTTGCCGATGTGGCAGGTGATGATCCTGGAGTTGTTCAGGTCAAGGCCGACCATATCCGCACCCTTCTTCGCCACGAACTGATGGCTCGTTCCGTGGGCGCCGTAGCGGCGGATGTGGTACTTGTCATAATATTCGTAAGGAAGGCCGTACATATAGGCGTACGGCGGCATCGTCTGATGGAAGGCGGTGTCGAACGTCACGACCTGAGGCACTGAAGGCAGAACCTCCTGGCAAGCCCTGATGCCAAGCAGGTGGGCCGGGTTGTGGAGAGGGGCGAAGTCGCAGCAGAAGTCGATCTTCTTGATGACATCCTCGTCCACGATAGCGCTGCCAGAGAAGAAATCGGCACCCTGCACGATTCTGTGGCCGACAGCCTCGATGTCGTCGAATGACTTGAGCACACCGTGGTCCTTATCGATAAGAGCGTCAAGCACAATCTGCATTCCGACCGTGTGGTCAGGGACAGGAAGGTCCTTCACAACCTTCTCCTTTCCTGCCGGCGTGTGCTGGAGCCGTCCGCATTCAAGGCCGATTTTCTCAACTATACCTTTGGCCAAAAGGGAGTAAACGTCATCGTTCTTCATGTCAAGCAGCTGGTACTTGATCGAAGAGCTTCCGCAATTGATAACAAGAATAATCATTCCGTTTGAAATTTATGTAATTATGCTGACAAAGATACGAAATTTATAACTATTTTTACCGCATATTAAGGAACTGTGTGATGAATGAGGCGAGAGATATCGTAGGGATAAGTGTTCCATTCGCGGCCGGTGTCGCGACGGGGGCCGCTATGTATCCTCTTCTTTCCGGCAGGCTGCCGTATATCACAAGTTCCATTCTTCTTATTCTTATTTTTATAACGACCATATTGGCGCGCCTCGACAAGTTCAGCGGCCGATGGCTTGTCATTGCGGGAATATTCCTAATCACGGGAATATTCAGTTCTTTAAGCCACTCCATCGCAAGCGGTATTCCTGAATATGAAAGCGGATTCATCAGCTCGGCGGCCGCGGATGCCGTAGGAACTCTGCGGAGCGTCATCGACAATATTCCTTACCCGTCAGAAAGCACCGCCCCGCTGGTGAAAGCCCTGCTGACCGGAGACAAGAGAGACCTGACAAAAGAGATCACGGGAATATTCAGGGACAGCGGAGCCTCGCATATCCTCGCCCTCTCAGGTCTGCATCTGGGAGTACTTTACATCCTCCTTGCGAGGCTGACAGCACCTTTAGGCAACAGCCATTGGATCAAGAAGTTGAGATATTCATTGATCATCGGAGCCGCACTTTTCTACTCCATTATGACCGGTGCCACGCCTTCGATCATCCGGGCATTCCTGTTCATCACCATCAACGAGACAGCAAAGCTGCTTGGACGGAAAAGGGAGCCGGTAAGGGTTCTGCTCGCCGCGCTGACCATCCAACTCGCCATCAGGCCTGATGTCATCACTTCCGTGGCGTTCCAACTCTCCTATATGGCGATGGCGGGAATATTCCTGATCTTTCCTACCCTTGATAGGATCTATCCAATGCCGAGCTGTTCTAAATTTTCAAGATTCAATCCTTTCCGCAAGATTTGGAGCGCCGCGACGCTCTCGATCTCCTGCCAGATTTTCACGGGGCCGCTGGCGTGGTACTATTTCCACTCGTTTCCCAAGTACTTCATTCTGACCAACCTAATCGCACTTCCACTGACAAGCGCGATTATGGTACTTTCCGTAGCCACAATCGCGCTGTCATTCTTTGGAATATGTCCGGAGCCGCTTGTGATTCTCAACGATCACGCGATGCAGGCCCTGGTTTTCTGCCTGAAAATCATTTCCGGGCTAGATGAATCCTAACTTACTTTTTAACGTCAGCCAAATGAATCCTAGTCGTCCTGATCCCATAGAAGCAGACAACTATGAAGCAGACGAACGGCAGGATGAACGAGGCGTTCACCGCAGGCAGGAAGCCGACCGTACCCTTGTCGATAATCCAGGCCTGGAGCGGAGGAAGCACCGAGCCTCCGAGGATGGCCATAATCAGGCCGGCGGCACCGAACTTGGCGTCATCCCCGAGCCCTCCGAGGGCGATTCCGTAGATCGTCGGGAACATCAGCGACATAAACCCGCTGACAGCCACAAGACAATAAAGCCCGAGCCTATTCTGCAGGAATATCACGCCGGCCGTGGCGATCATTCCTCCTATAGCGAAGATTGTCAAGAGTTTGGATGGTCTCAGATATTTCATCAGCCAAGTGCAGATAAAGCGGCAGGTCACGAACAGGATCATCGCCGCGATGTTGTACTTCTGCGAAAGCACCTCGGCCGCCTGCTCGTCCATTCCCTCGGCCATAAACACTCTTGTGCCGTACTGGATGATGAATGTCCAGCACATAATCTGCACACCGACATAGAAGAACTGGGCGATCACTCCCTCCCAGTACTGAGGCCTGTGAAGCAGACGGTTCAGAACCGGGCCGATGTTCATCTCGTGATCCTTGTCGGCGTTCTTAGGCATCTTCGCGACAAGTATCAGGACGAACATCACGATGATGACAAGGCCGACAACCCAGTAAGGTCCCGTAAGCACATTGAGATCAGCCTGTTTCATCGCCTCGAAGCTCGCATCGTCCAGAAGCGCCCGCTCGGCCGTGCTGGCCGGATGCAGCCTCGCCTGGATGAAGTTCATCGCCACGTACATTCCCATCAGCGAGCCGATCGGATTGAAGCACTGGGCGAAGTTCAGACGGCGGGTCGAAGTCTCCTCGGTGCCCATACTCAAAATGTACGGATTGCAGCTGGTCTCAAGGAAAGACAGACCGCAGGTCATTATGAAATAGGCGATCAGAAAAAAGCCATAGACCCCGACGGATTTCGCCGGAAGGAAGAGCAAGGCTCCGAGAGCATAGAGTCCAAGCCCGACCAGAACGCCGGCCTTGTAGGAGAACTTGCGGATGAACATCGCCGCCGGAAGCGCCATACAGAAATAACCTCCGTAGAACGCCACCTGAACCAACGAGCCTTGCGTCACGCTCATTCTGAATATCTTGGAGAACGCCTTGACCATCGGGTTGGTGATGTCGTTGGCGAATCCCCAAAGGGCGAAACAGGTCGTTATGAGAATAAAAGGCAGGACGTAGCTGACTCCGCCTGCCTTTAAGATTGAATCCTTCTCCTTCATATTCAAGGATTACTTGTAGATCGGACCGAAGTTCGCGCAGGCACGGAAGTCCGCACCCTCCTTGTCCATTCCGAACGCGTTCCAAGCCGCAGGACGGAATATCTTGGCATCATCCACGTTGTGCATACAGACAGGGATGCGGAGCATAGAGGCCAATGTGATGAGATCGGCTCCGATGTGGCCGTAGGAGATCGCTCCGTGATTGGCCCCCCAGTTGTTCATCACGCTGTAAACGTCCTTGAAGGCATCCTTCTTAGGGTCGAGACGCGGGGTGAACCAGGTTGTTGGCCAGGTAGGGTCGGTACGCTTGTCGAGAACAGCGTGGATCTCAGGGTCGATGTCCACAACCCATCCCTCGGCAATCTGAAGCACAGGACCGAGACCGTCCACGATGTTGATTCTGGCCATTGTGGCAGGGAAATCTCCCCTTGACACGAAATGGATGCTGAATCCGCCACCACGGAAGTAGTCCCTGTCGGCCGGCATCCACTGCGAGTGCTCAAGGCAACGCTTCTCGTCCTCCTCGGTCATCTCCCAGAACGGCTTCATAACCGGATTGCCTTCAGCGTCAGAGCTCTGTCCGCAGCCATCCATAGTCGTAGCCCCGGAGTTGATGAGGTGGATAATTCCAGGGGCGGCCTTGCCGGTGAGTTCCTTGCCGGTCACTCTCTTGACAGCCTCCGGACTCCAGTACGTCCTCACGTCGGAGAAGATCTGAGGACGGTTGGTCAGCAGGTGCGCCATCAGCATAGCCGTACCGTTGAGCGAGTCGTTCTCGGTGGCGAGAATCGAAGGCTCCCTGCGGCCGTTCCAGTCGAAGTTGGTGTTCAGAAGGGTCTCCGTGAAGTCCCCGTTCGGCATCCAGTCCGTCCACTGACGCTGTCCCTGGAAACCTCCGGCGATGGCGTTGTGACCGAGAGCCTCCTCCTTGAATCCCATCTCGCGGAGCTTAGGATTGCCGTGCATAAGATCCATCACGATGATGGTCATCTTCACCACGAACTCCCAGTCCTTGTCCTTCTGCTCACGGGTCTTTTGCTTGCCTTCAGGGTTCTTGTCCCAACCCTCGTTAGGCATACAGTATTTCTTGACCCAGGCCATAGCCTTCTCGAACTCCTCAGGATCGTATATTCCAAGATCCATACGCCTCAGAATCTCGACCTCATCGACGCTTTCGTTCCTCATTCCCAGATATTTCTGGAAGAAGTTGGTGTCCACGATGGAGCCGGCGATGCCCATTGTCACGCTTCCGATCGAAAGGTAGGACTCCCCTCTCATCTCAGCCACCGCGACAGCGCCACGGGCGAAACGGAGAATCTTCTCGGCCACATCCTCCGGGACAGAGTTGTCCTCAAGATCCTGGACATCGTGACCGTATATTCCGAAAGCAGGAAGGCCCTTCTGTGCGTGAGCGGCAAGCACGGCGGCGAGATAAACCGCTCCCGGACGCTCCGTGCCATTGAATCCCCAGACAGCCTTCGGCCAGTAAGGATTCATATCCATAGTCTCGGAGCCGTAGCACCAGCAGGATGTCACGGTGATCGTTCCGTCGACTCCCTCACGCTCGAATTTCTCGGCGCAGGCGGCGCTCTCAGCCACACGGCCGATCGTACCGTCAGCGATGACACACTCCACCGGAGTGCCGTCTGTATATCTCAGATTAGAGGAAATGAGGGCCGCGACATTGGCGGCAAGGGTCATTGTCTTTTCCTCAAGACTTTCACGAACACCGCCTTGACGGCCATCTATGGTCGGACGGATTCCTATTTTAGGATGCTTCATAATATTGGTGTTTTAATGTTTATGTCGTTAAAGGCGCATCCGCAATCGAATGCGCAAGCGTAAATGTACGAATATTATCTGAAAATCGAATGCATAACCCGAATAAACTCTCGGTTGCACGCTTTCATCAGTGACAGAAACCTCACGGACGCGGCCTTATCCGGATTCTTCCAGGCCGGAGGTTCCGGAGTCCTGTCGGTTCGGGCAAGAATCCCTGGAGCAAGGACCCTCGCCACACCCGCCTTGGCCACCTTCGCACCATAGCCATAGTCAAAAAGGCTTGGATGGAATATGTCAGACGGGTTCTCAAGATGCCTGACCACATATTCAGGGACCAATGTGAACGCCATATCATATAAATGGCAAGGAATCGGAATGACCCCATCCGGCTCAAGCAACCTTCCGTGACGGGACCTTCCGCCGTACAGCAGGTTGCCGGACAGGTCCGCGACGGTTCCCGTGATCACAGTCTTGTGACGAAGGAACATCGAGTTCTCAAAAAGCGAGGACAGCACTCCCTCTGCGGGCAAAAGGTCGGAATCCATCCAAAGGTAGAAGTCAAATCCCTGAGCCGCAGCCTCTTCCCAGACCTTCTGGAACCCCGCCGCACCTCTGTCATTTATGAATATGGAGAATGAATATTCCCCTGTGGCCGCCATCGCGTCTGTCTGCTTCTGACATTCCTCAAGACAACTGACAGAGCCATCGCTTCCTTCCTGGACAGTTATGAGCAAGGCGACCCGGTACATCCTACGAATCGAGTTTAAGCACAGCCATAAAGGCGCTCTGAGGTACCTGAACCGTGCCGATCTGACGCATCCTCTTCTTGCCTTCCTTCTGTTTCTCAAGAAGTTTCCTCTTACGGGTCACGTCACCGCCGTAGCATTTCGCGGTCACATCCTTGCGGACCTGACGCACGGTCTCACGGGCGATGATCTTCGCCCCGATGGCGGCCTGGACAGCGATGTCGAACTGCTGACGAGGGATCAACTCTTTGAGTTTCAGACAGATCTTACGTCCGAACTCATAAGCGTGATCCTCGTGGATAAGGGTCGAAAGCGCATCCGCAGGGTCCCCGTTCAGAAGGATGTCCAACTTGACCAGCCTTGCGGTGCGGAAATCCGTGACGTGATAGTCAAACGACGCATAACCCTTTGACACAGACTTCAATTTATCATAGAAATCGAACACAATCTCTGAAAGCGGCATATCGTAAGTGAGCTCGACCCTGTCGGAAGTGATGTAGTGTTCTCCGATCAGCGTTCCCCTCTTGTCCATACACAGCTTCATAATCGCCCCGTAGAAATCCGTCTTTGAGATGATCTGGGCCCTGATGAAAGGCTCCTCGATGTGATCAATCAGTGTCGGGGCCGGAAGGCCGGACGGATTGTGCACGTCAAGCACCTCTCCCTGAGTTGTATATACCTTATAGGAAACGTTAGGGACTGTCGTGATGACATCCATATTGAATTCCCTGAACAGGCGTTCCTGAACAATCTCAAGGTGAAGGAGTCCGAGGAATCCGCAGCGGAAACCGAATCCTAGGGCAAGCGACGACTCCGGCTCATAGACAAAGGAAGCGTCGTTGAGCTGGAACTTCTCCAGTGTCGCCCTCAGTTCCTCAAACTTGTCAGCCTGGACAGGATACATTCCGGCGAACACCATCGGCTTGACCTCCTCGAATCCTGCGATGGCAGCGGCGCAAGGCCTCGCCGAATGGGTTATGGTGTCACCCACCTTGACCTCAACCGCCCTCTTGATTCCGGAAATGATGTAGCCCACGTCTCCGGTCGAGACCTTGCCCGTAGGCTGGAGCTTCATCTTGAGCACGCCGACCTCCTCGGCGTCATATTCCTGCCCGGTCGCCACGAACTTGACCTTGTCGCCGGTGGAGATGGATCCGTTCAGCACCTTGAAATAGGCGATGATTCCACGGAACGGATTGAACACCGAGTCGAAGATCAACGCCTGCAGCGGAGCGTCCGGATCTCCATTCGGAGCCGGAATCTTCTCCACAATCGCGTCCAGAAGCGGAGGGATCCCCTCTCCCGTCCTCGCGGAGACTTTGAATATGTCGTCGTGGTCACAGCCCAGAAGATCGACTATCTGGTCGGCCACGATCTCCGGCTGGGCGGAATCCATATCGATCTTGTTCATCACCGGAATGATCTCAAGCCCGTGGTCCACAGCCAGATAGAGGTTGGAGATCGTCTGTGCCTGGATTCCCTGTGACGCATCGACAACAAGCAACGCCCCCTCGCAGGAAGCGATCGAGCGGGAGACCTCGTAGGAGAAATCCACGTGCCCCGGAGTGTCGATCAGGTTAAGGACATATTTCTCACCTTTATAAATATACTCCATCTGGATGGCGTGGCTCTTGATGGTGATTCCCTTCTCCCTCTCCAAGTCCATATCATCCAGCACCTGCGCCTCCATATCCCTGGAGGACAGCGTCTTGGTCAACTCGATCAGCCTGTCGGCAAGAGTGCTCTTTCCGTGGTCGATGTGGGCGATTATGCAGAAATTTCGTATGTGCTTCATATAGTTCCGTTCTGTTGCGGGCCGTTTCCGGCAAAATATTCATAGAATTGCAAAAATAAGCAATTTGTCGTACATTTGAAAGATTCAACGAAATCAGGCAAGGATGACTGACGAGGAGATTATCGGATTGTACCGGAACGGACAGGGCGAGAAGGCGTTCAAGGAGATTGTCGCGGCTTACAGCGAGCGGCTCTACTGGCACGTCCGGCACTTTGTCGGCTCGCACGAGGACACCAATGATCTCGTCCAGGAGATCTTCATAAAGATCTGGTCGGCCCTGCCATCGTTCAGGGGGGATTCCAGATTGTTCACGTGGATCTACCGCATCGCCACTAACGAGACCCTGAACTGGCTGAACAAGCAGAAAGTCCGGGCTCTCCTTAAGTTTGAGAGCCTTGACAAGGGAATGGACAGGATAGACGAGGACCCATACTTCAACGGCGACGAGGCCCAGAGGAATCTGCTGAAGGCCATCTCTAAGCTTCCGAAAAAACAAAGGACGGTCTTCTCGATGCGCTATTTCGACGATCTGTCCTACGAGGACATCTCCGAGATCCTTGGCACATCCGTCGGTGCACTGAAGGCCTCATACCATTTCGCCGCGGAGAAAATCAGATCAGAACTGGAAGCCTTGGAGTAAAGAAATTTCCTGTCGGTTACATTTTTTGAGAAATTTCAAACTTTTTCTTAAACCTTCAGTATTGTTTGCTGTCAAAGTAGTCGGATATGAAAAAGGGAAAGGACATATTCGGGGAAGTTGCCTTCGATGTTCCTGAGGGATATTTCAAAGACCTTCAGGCACGTCTGGACGCCATTCCGTCACATAGTGCGCCAAGTCTCGGCTTCGCGCGGCGGATTCAGCCGTACCTTGCCCTGGCAGCCTGTTTCCTCGGAATCCTGATTGTCGGCAATGTTGTCCTTCGCGGCACGGCCGGTGAGACCGGAAGCTCTGATCTTTATTACAATGAGATCGTCTATGCGGATCTGATCCCGGTCACGCAGCCGGACGAGATTTTCCAGACAGCCCCCGCGGAACAGGACTCCCTCACGGACGAAGATGTCATCGACTGGCTCATAGCCTCGGGCACATCAACCGAAATGATTGAATACACAGGACTTATAGCTCAAAAATAGATTTGGTATGAAAAAGATGATCATAATGCTTGCGGTTCTGATGATGACAGTTCCTTTCAACGGAATCGATGCGCAGGACAAAGGGAGGAAAGACTGGCAGGACAGATGCAAAGCCGAAAGAATCGCCTACCTCACTGACGCGATGGAGCTGACAAGCGCCGAGGCGGAAAAATTCTGGCCGGTCTATAACAGATGCGAGAGCGAGAAGAGAAATTCGTTCAAAGCCGTGATGGAAGCGTACAAAAAGCTTGACGAAGCGCTCCGTTCCGGCAAGGATGACGAAGAAATTCAAATTTTATTGGATAAATATCTTGCCGCGCAAGACAATGGCAAGAATATTGATAGGAAATATGTTGCGGAGTATCGTAAGATTCTCCCTGGCAAAAAGGTGGCGAAGTTGTACATAGCGGATGAAGAGTTCCGCAGACAACAGATCCACAGATTACGTAAGAACAACAATGAGAACAGTAAATAGTAAATAACAGATTATTTTGGTCAATTGGTTAATGGTTAGTTTGGTTACAGATAATAATCTGTTACGAGGGAGACTTGCTGGGAAGTACGTCTCCCTCTTTCGTTTAAAAGGGTCAGAAGTTCCTCCTGAGGGGAATCTCCGAATTTCCCCTTACGCCCGAACTGAACTATCAACCGTGACACTGGCTTACGCTCCACAGTCCTGATTCTCAAAATTTTCCACGGTGCGAATCCGCACATCCGGGCGTGCCTGAGCAACGCTTTTTCCTGATCCGAAGGAAGGATCATCGAAACACGGCCATATTCACTGAGGACTTCGGAAGCATATTCAAGGATTTCCCTGTAGGAGAGGGGTTCCGTCCCGGCAGGATCCTCCGGGTCTCCGATGTGGCGGGCGGTGTTGCGCCTGGCTTCTGGTGCCTGGAGCGAGTTGTCGTAATACGGTGGATTAGAGACGATAAGGTCATAGCACGCACCGCTGTTCGCCTCCTTGAAAGCCGCCAATCCTATATTCACGGACTCAATATGATCCCGCCAAGGGGACTGATCGAAATTCCCGGCCGCCTCCTCGGCTGACGGAGTGTCAATGTCTATTCCTTGAATATGCCAGTCGGAGCCGGAGCATTCAGTCTCAAGGTGTTGGGCTATCATCAGAGCCACCGTCCCCGTGCCCGTGCCGACATCAAGAACCCGCCTGTCATTTGGCAGCACCGTCGTGGCAGCCCCGAGAAGCACCCCGTCAGTGTTGACCTTCATCGCGGAACGCTCGTTGCGGACGCTGAATTTCTTGAAACTGAAAACACTCATAATGAATATGTCCGCTCGCCCTATTCCTCTACAAACTGCCCGTCACGCATAAACAAGGACCTGTCACACATCCGCGCAAGGTCCGGATCGTGTGTCACAATGACAATCGTCTGGCCGTAGCGCTGCCTCAGATCGAAGAACAGCTGGTGGATCTCGGCCTTGGTCTTCGAGTCCAGATTGCCGGAAGGCTCATCCGCGAAAAGGATAGCCGGCTCATTCACAAGGGCTCTGGCTATGGCGACTCTTTGCTGCTCGCCTCCGGAAAGCTCGGACGGCTTGTGCTCCATCCTCTCCCCAAGCCCCATATCATTCAGGAGCGCGGTGGCGGCGGCCTTTGCCTCTTTGTCCGAACGCCCGGCGATAAAGGCCGGAATCATCACATTCTCAAGGGCGTTGAACTCAGGCAAAAGGTGATGGAACTGGAACACGAACCCGATGCGGCGGTTCCGGAAAGCCGAGAGATCCTTGCCGCTCAGATGCAGCACGTCCGTCCCGTCAATCTCCAGAGAGCCGGAGTCAGGTGTGGACAATGTGCCCAAAATCTGAAGCAATGTGGACTTTCCCGCGCCGGATGCGCCCATAATCGACACCACTTCCGATTTATCTACCTGAAAATCAACTCCTTTAAGAACCTTAAGATTCCCAAAAGATTTTTCTATGCCCTTAGCCTGAATGATCATAATACAAAACTTCTTGTGTTTCCCTGGAAAGTCAAAAAATCGAACGCCGCCACACCTACAAAGGTGGTCTGACAATGGATTTTGAATATTTCCTTTCAAAGATAACTGATTTTTTGAAAAAAGTTTTGCGAATTTCAAAAAAAGGCATAACTTTGCAATCCTTTCCAATGAGAAGGCTTGCGAGAGCGATTGTCAGGGAAGGCCTGAGGGGTTAACCCGAAGGAATGTTATCGGGGTGTGGCGCAGTTGGCTAGCGCATCTGGTTTGGGACCAGAGGGTCCAGTGTTCGAGTCACTGTACCCCGACAAAGAAAAGGTGATCAAAAGGATTTTTGGTCACCTTTTTTCTTATATAATACACCATAAGCACTTTGTGACAGTGCCTAAAAAAAGATTCGAGCCCCCCTGTGATCGCTGGTCAAGTCCAAAACCTTCTTTTTTCATATTCAAAAAACATCTTCTCATTGCCTTTTTGTATTATTTTCCTAAATTTGGATCCCCATTCAGGACGAGATGTCCCGAAAAAATTGAAAAACGTACTTAATAAATAGGTTTTATGAGAAAAATCAAAGTGTTGGCCGCAGTGTGCGGTCTTGCGGCTCTTTTATGCGGCTGCGACAAGTCAGACCCTATCCAGGTGTCTGAGGTATCCCTCAATGCGAACGAACTCTCTCTCGTCCCTGGCGAGACACGCCGGCTTACGGCGACAGTGTCTCCCGACAACGCTGAATATGACGCCGTCGTATGGTCAAGCTCCGACAACGGCATCGCATCCGTTACCGAGGACGGAACCGTGACGGCCGTAGCGGCGGGAGAGGCGGTCATCACAGCCACGGCTGGAGAAAAGAAGGCTGACTGCAAGGTTACCGTCACTATCCCCGTCACCGGAATCACGCTTGACAAGGAGGAGATTGCTTTGACCATCGGCGGAGAAGCCGTGAAACTTACAGCGACGATAGCGCCGGAAGATGCCACCGATAAATCTGTGAGCTGGGCCAGCGAGGATCCAACGGTGGCGACTGTCGCCGAGGACGGGACAGTCACTCCGGTGGCGGCCGGCACGACCAAGGTGACAGCTGAGGCATCCGGGTTCAAAGCAGAATGCAACGTAACTGTAGCGGTGCCTGCGAAGAAGTGGGAAATCGGTGAGTATTACGATGTTGACGGGGTGAAAGGCGTTGTCGTCTGGGTGTCCGAGAACAAGGAGCACGGCAAGATCGTCTCGCTTGATGAGACAGCCACACTTTGGTCAAAGGGCACGACCAACACTGGCGCGAAATCAGAGGACGATGGGAAGGCCAACACCGAAAAGGTTCAGGATCTGAACTCAACGCTCGAATTCTATCCGGCGTTCAAATGGTGCGTGGATCACGGCAAAGGCTGGTATTTGCCGGCAGTTTCAGAGGCATACCTGTTTCTTAAGGCGAAAAGCGCCATCGATCCTGTGCTTACCGCCAACGGAGGCAAGGCTATCAGAACGGTTGACTGGTACTGGACTTCGACAGAGGCTGAAGAGGACGAGACCAGTGCTTTGTGCGCTTACATAGACGGAGACAAAGTCTCTTCCTATGGAGAATGGAAGGATTCCCCTGAATACGACACATACGTCCGCGCGATGTACGAATTCTAAGCCTTAGCGATGACAAGACTTTCAGACAGAATCAAACACGGTGCCGCCAGAGCATTCTCAGCGCTGGCGGTCGCCGCTTTTCTTGCCTCAGGATGCGGCAAGGAATCCACTGATCCGGCACCCACACCCGACCCGACTCCGGAACCGGAGCCTGAGGTTCCGTGCTATACGATAGATGTGACGGAAATCACCACTTGGTCAGCCAAGCTTGCGGTTTCTCCTCAGAAATCAGGCCTCAAATATTATTCCGGCATAGTCTCCAAACACATCGCCGACTCCTTGGGAAGCGACTCGGAACTGATCAAGTACGAGATCGGGATAATCAAGGAAGCCGCGAAGCTTTACGAGACTGACTACCAGGAATTTGTCAAAGGATATATCAGAGAAGGCAGCAGCACGGTTTCCCTGAACGGGTTCCTCAGCGACACCGACTACCTTGCCTACGCCTTCACGTTCTCCGATGACAGGCTGTCAGGACTGGACCTTGAGAAGACAACTTTCCGCACCTCAAAGGTCACTCCGGCAGATTGCTCTTTCACGATAGATGTCAGCAATGTCACAAAGAACACCGCTGACATAAAAGTGACCCCGTCAAACAATGGATGTGAATTCTTCTGGGACTATGTCTCCGCCTCCGATTACGAGAAATACGGCGGAGACAACGGCATAATAGCGACAAACGTGGACCTTATCAGAAGGGCTGTGGAGATCTACCAGATGGCAGGATATTCCAAATCATTCAAAGATTTTCTCAGTGCCGGACCGGTGGCGGGCACGGCCAAAGGACTCCAAGGCGGCCGGGAATATGTTATCGTGGCATTCGGGCTTGACCCTTCAGGCACAGGCACAACCGGAGTGTTCAAAAAGGCATTCACAACAATCAAACCGGAGCAGTCCTCGCTGACATTCAAGACCGAAGTGTTCGACTTGAAGTTCAACGGAGCCAAGATCGCATTCACCCCGTCCAATGACAATGAGACCTACTTCACGGATTGTATGGATTACGAAACTTTTTCACAATTCAAATCGGGGGAAGAGGTCATCGACTGGGTACTGGACCAGGCGGGATCTTCAATCACATCCTATCTGGCGCAGGGCTATCACGAAGTTGACGCCTCCGACCTGCTTGCGTCCAAGACGAAGTATGTCGCGTACGCTTTCGGTTACGATGGCGGGCCGACAACCGGTCTCACCACAGTAGAGTTCACGACCCCGGAGATGCCTACAGGTTCCGAAGTGTCGGTCAAGGTCGAGTACAAGATTGTGGACGCCGGGACACTGAATCCGACTTACTCGGGACAGACAGCGTTGGTTCTCACTTTGACCCCTTCCCCTGCCGCCGAGCATTGGTATGCCGGAGTGTTCCAGGACGATCTCAGCGGCTACAACGATGCGACAATAATAGAAGCCTTGCAGGCAAAGGGATACAAGGACAAGAAGGAACTCGCCTTGATCGTCAAGGAAGGCCAAAGCTACACCGTCGCCGCAGTGGCTGTTGACCCTGGCGGCACAGCCGGAGCCTTGACAAAACTCGAAGTAAAGATCGGAAGCGGCACAAAATCACCCGCCTGTCTCAGCACATCAGGCGGTTCTATGAATATGCACGATGGAGTTGCAGAGTTTGGCGATGCGCTCACGATGAGTGATCAGAATCAAGGTCTTGTTCTTGACCTGGACAGCAAGGCGCTCAAGAAGGACTTTTTCGGTCTCGGCATCCAATGAGGATGACGGCTCGTCCATAAGCAGGATGCCACCGGGACGCAGTAAGCCGCGGGCTATCGCTATGCGCTGTGCCTGTCCTTCACTCAACCCGGTGCCCTGCTCTCCACATAACGTGTCAAGCCCCTCCGGAAGTTCGAACACAAAATCAGCCACGGCCGTGTGCAGGGCCTTATGCAAATCCTCGTCAGAAGCGTCAGGGTTTCCCATAAGCAGATTATCACGGATCGTTCCGCTGAACAGGCTGTTCCCCTGAGGCACATAAGACAGGTTGCAACGGGTCAGCGGGGAAGACACAACCTCTTCATTGCCGTTGTAGAACACGACACGGCCTTTTTCCGGAATAAGAAGAGACAGAACCAGACGCATCAAGGTACTCTTACCCGCTCCGGTCTCTCCCACCACGGCTGTCAGGCTGCCAGGAGTGAAATCATACGAAAAGTCATTCAGGACTTTGCGCCCTTCTTCTGAATATGAGAATGTGAGATGCTCCGCCCGTACACCCAAGACCCCATCCAGACGAATAGGAGCGCCCTGCTCCTCCAAAGGCAGACCGGCGAGCTCGGAAAGCCTCTCCACCGAAGTGAACACCCGCACAAAGGCCGGAATCTGGCGGCTGAGATCAACCATAGGATTCTGGATCTGGGCCACGAGCTGGAGGAACGCGGTCATCATACCGAAAGTCACGGAACCATCCTGAATCCCGAATATTCCCCAAAGGAAAGCGGTTACATAGCCTGCGGAGAATCCGAGCTGGACCATCAGGCGTGAGAACAAGGAGAAGTCAGTGTACCCCATCACCTTGCGTTGAAGGTCTGACTGCAAGGAATCCAACTCGTCTGTACTGTGCGAAGTGTACTCCAAGGTGCGGACCAAGACACGGTTCTGGATGTTTTCCTGCACGTGCCCCTGAACCTTGCTGTCCATCGAGCGGATGTCCCTCGACAGCCTTCTCATCTTCATCACATAGCCTTTGCTGAACAGCAGAGCAAGCGGCATAATGAACAGGATTATCCACGCGAGTCTGGCATCAAGGGTGTAAAGGAGAACCATAGCGCCGGCCAATTGCGTGGCCGTCACCATAATGGAAGGAATCCCACGGCACAGCATATCCGTGATCCGGGGAATATCCTCCACCAATCTGTTGAGCACATCTCCGGAATGGAGGGACTCCCTTCCTCTCCAGCGGCTTTCCATCAGGCGGGTGAATATGTCGTGACGCAGCTCGTTGGAGAGACGGACCTCCATCTTGCCGCTCATCCGGGCTCCCGATGTGGAAAGCAGCAGCCTTATGATCATACATCCTATCAGCAAGGCGATCAGCAGGCTAATACTTCCGTCGGACTGCCCGGTAGCCACATCAATCAAGCATTTGCTTACCCAGATGAAAAACAAGGACGCTCCAACATAGAGCATTCCCATCAGCCCCCTGCACAGGATGAGCAGACGGTACCCACAGGAAATCCTCCAAAGCCATTGTATGCAATCCTTTATCCTCATATTCATTGATAAATGGGTCTGAATATTCAGTGAATCAGCGTCCTCCGCCGCCGGAACCGCCGCCGGAGAAGCCACCGCCTCCACCCCAGGACGCCATTCCGCCACCGCCACTCCATCCCGAACCGGAATCATTGGAACGGGAAGCCTCGTAAGTGCTGGCCGCCGTGTTGAAATCACGGGAAGTCATATTGATCATATTCCAGATCATAAAGGTCGTGACATCATCGTCAAGCAACCTCGCGGCCGAGGATAGGGTGAAATATTCAGGACAGACCTTGCGGAAGTCTTTCATCAGCTGGTCGGCTATGCCGTAGAGGGATGCGAAGATCAGATAGTTGTTCCAAAGCTTGACCTCGACCACTCCCCTGTCCTTGATCATCGTGAAGTCCTTAAGGTATCTTCTCAAACCGAACACCTGACGGGCATCCTCCGGCTTCATAGTCCAGATTGTGACACCGTTCCAGGCATCCAACCCCCAATCATAGAGGGCTTCACCGTGACGGTTGGCCCAACGTTGAAGTTCATTTTTCTGGAGGATTCCGTCCTCACCGGCCGCCTCTTTGATGAATGAATAAAGTCTTGACTCAAGCCCAGCGTCAGAACGGGAATCGGTGGAATCATCGACCTCCAGTTCCATGATCCTCATCAAAGGCTTTGAATTTCCCGGCTGAGGGATGATCTCGAAAGCTCCACGGTAGAAAAGCCGGGTTATGTAGGCGGCGATCAGATTCTGCCTCTCCAGCATTGTGTTACCGGAAAAAGCAAGAAGGATATTGCTGGATTTTTTAAGATCACCGCCCAACGGAGCGTCCCTGAACCACGCCACATTCCTCATTCCGCCGCCAAGCAGCTCTCTTTTACGCTTGACAGTCTTGACTATCACCTTCACAGAGACGAACACTGACAGAACAACACCCAAGCCGACAAGAAGCCCTATCCAAAAGTCGCCGTCCTTATCAGGCTCACGATAGTCGCTGCCCTCCATCGCAGTCTGCCGCACCTCGTCAAAAGTACGACTCTCTGCCAGGGCAGGATGGAAGAGCCCCTTCTCAAATCCGACCATAGCGATCAGAGCGCTGCGTCTGGTGAACGGCTCCGTTGTCCGGGCGACCACGGCACCGTCCTCCACGTGGATCTCGCCGTGGAATCCGAACGCCCACACCTTTGTGTTCTCTGTGGTAAGCTCCAGTCCCGGCTTTCTGATTGTCAGCACTATGGATTGAGGTGAAGACCCTAAGTCACGCGCCACGAACATATGGTTGAACCCGTCCAAGTCCTCGTGTCCCTTCACGAGCCCAGTAAGCAGGTAGCGTACCGTGTAGGTGTGCCAGCCAGAGCTTCCGACTCCCCAGCAGATCTCGTAACCGTCGGATTTTGTGACAAGTCCGCAGCGTCCGGCCTTGCGGGCACGGCTGCGGTTCACATTCCACTCGCCTTCATTAACATATTCATTGCCTGTCTCATCGCTGACTCTCAGGCCCTCGATGGTCATCCGGCCCATATTGTCCGCGACCAGATACCATTCAGAGATGTCATCGGAGACATTGATCCGCCAAGTCTCTGTCACGAGCGCCGCCCCGTCATCCCGCAGTTCCACGTTGATCCTCAACGAGTCAACGTCGCTGCCTGCACATAGCGGAACAGCGACGAGCGAAAGGACGGCGGCCAGGAAAAGTGCCTGAAGCCTCCTCATAGTCCTACTTATTGAATATGTCCGAGACAGAAGGGGCGTTGACGACCGACTGATCCTCCGGAAGAAGCTCGTGAGTCGTGAAATGCAGCATAGAAGCCACCATTGACGAAGGCCACTGACGGACCATCATATTCATCTTTGTGACGCAGTCATTATAAACCATCCTGCTGAGGCGGACTTTCTCCTCATAGTCCTTGATGTCACCCATTGTCTTGACAAACACTGTGTTGGCTCCAAGCTGCGGGTACTGCTCGGCGACCACATTCAAGCGTCCGACCACGGAACGCAGAGAGGCCTCGCTCTCCGCCAGCTCACTCGGGTTGGAGACATTGGCGTTGCGTTTCGAGATCACGTCAACAAGGGTGTCGTGCTCGTACTTTGTGTATTGCTTGGTCATCTCGACCAGATTCGTCACAGCGTCCCAACGGGATTTCATCTGCACGTTGATCTGGCTGAAAGCGTTCTTCATCTTTTCCTCAAGGCTGACAAAATTGCGCTGCGTGAAGAAAATGTAAAGGAATATGACCGCCAAAAGGGCGATTACCACCAAAACTGTCGTTGACATAATACTGATAGGTTAATAGGGTTAAACGATACTTTATCCGACCACCCAGACAAGCACGTGGTTGTCAAAGGTGATGTATTCAAGCTCAAACTCTTCCTCGTAGCCGTCCTTGTGGATGAAGGTCGCGTCAAGCTCACCCTCTCCCTTCGGACGGAATCGCTCGACCTCGATCTGCTCCGCGAAATTCACCCTGTAGGCTGAAAGTCTTTTGAATATGGCCTCCTTGGCGCACCAGTAGATCGCCAGCTGCTCGTTCCTCTTGTCATCGTCAAGATCCTCCAGCTCATCCTCGGAAAGAGCCTTGCGCTCCACTGCGGAGAAGTCACGGGACAAGGACTCGATGTCGATACCGACATCCTCGTTGTCATTCAGGATGACAGCGACATATTTATCCGTGTGTGTGATGCTTATATTGGTGACACTGTTCTCCAGATAAGGCTTGCCGTTGTCGTGATGGCTCAGGTAAACCTTCTCGCCGAACAACTCGCAGAGAAGAGCCCTTACCGCAAGTCTCTGCTTGCGGAGCGACTCGTTGCTGATGAACGAGATTTCCTCCATCTCATCCGACGGGACGGAGGCAAGCTCGCGAAGTTCATCTTCCGTCTCGGTTATCTGCCAAACCCCTATCAAGGATCTGGACTCTTCCAATTCCTTTTTTAAATATAGTGCCATAAATTCAGATATTCAAACAAGAAAAATATTCCCGCGGCCTTGATCCGGCCGGGGATGGTAAAAGAATGATTATGAATCATATCGCACGACAGCGGATCGTCCGATCGGGGGTCCGCCTTTGATTTGCCGTCTGTCAGAATAGAACTGGGAGGTTCCATATAATCAGTTAATCTTCCTTTGTCAATACGGATGCAAATATAATGATTTTTTGAATTAGAACGAAAATACAACGGAAATTGTTATCTTTGTAACACTTTTGACAGTTATAGGATTTTAACATAAAATTTTTCAACAATGGGATTTTTGACAAACGAGAAGCTGCTCATCGTCGGTGCAGGCGGTGCGATCGGCTCCAACATGGCTCAGACCGCTCTTATGCTCGGTCTTACTCCTAACATCTGTCTCTATGACATCATCGAACCGGCTGTCCACGGTGTAGCCGAGGAAATGTACCACTGTGCTTTCCCTGGTGCCAATGTAACTTGGACAACCGATCCTAAGGAGGCCTTCACAGGCGCCAAGTTCATCATCTCTTCCGGCGGCGCGCCACGCAAGGACGGTATGACCCGCGAGGATCTTCTCAAGGGCAACTGCCAGATCGCCGCTCAGTTCGGTGACTACATCAAGGAGTACTGCCCTGATGTCAACCACGTTGTGGTTATCTTCAACCCGGCCGATGTGACGGCTCTCACCGCTCTCATCCACTCAGGCCTCAAGCCTAACCAGCTCACCTCTCTCGCGGCTCTTGACTCCACACGTCTTCAGGAGCAGCTCGCGAAGGCTTGCGGTGTTCCGCAGTACAAGGTTACCGATTGCTACACCTACGGCGGTCACGGCGAGCAGATGGCTGTATTCGCCTCAAAGGCAAAGGTTGACGGCAAGCCTCTCTCTGAGTTCAACATCTCTGAGGAGCGTTGGGCCGAGATCAAGCACGACACCATCCAGGGTGGCTCCAACATCATCAAGCTCCGTGGACGTTCTTCATTCCAGAGCCCTGCCTACCAGGCCGTCAAGATGATCGAGGGCGCTATGGGCGGTACTCCGTTCACCTGGCCTGCAGGTTGCTATGTCAACTGCGACAAGTGCGGCTTCAAGAACGTGATGATGGCTATGCCTACCACAATCGACGCCACCGGTGTTCACTTCACTGAGCCTCAGGGAACTGAAGTCGAGATGGCTGACCTCCAGAAGTCTTACGAGCACCTTTGCAAGATGCGTGAGGAGATCATCGCCCTTGGCATCGTTCCTCCGGTTGACGAGTGGAAGAAAGACAACGTGAACCTTTAGTCTTTACTGACACATTGAATATGACAGGTCCGGGATTCCGGACCTGTTTTTGTTATTGATGGCGACTAAAAATAGTCGCCATCAATAACAATCCACCCCCAGTCACTTCGTGACAGCCCCTGAGGGGCACGGGGAAAGGTTTCCCCGAACCCCTTCGGTCGCTTCGCTCCAATCCTTGTGACTTTTAGAAGCTGTTTTGATTTGTTTGTTTGAAGATTTGAGAGTGAAAAACTTCAGGTTCGACCGCTTCTTCCAAGGAAGATAGTGGTACTATCTGACTGAAGAAGCGGGAAGAAGATGAAGATTTTTTCACCTCAAAGAACATTTCAAACAAATCAAAACAGCTTCTTAATCCTTCCCCTTGTTCCACATATCGGATATGGAACGGCATAAAATTCGTATCAATATATTCTTATAAAAGTGCTATTTTTGTAAGATAAAGCCCGATTATTAAGAGTATGAATGGAAAAAGGCTGATAATGGTGATTCTGGCCGGGATGTTTTTGGCGTCCGGGCTGGGATATTCACAAGAGAATAAGATAAGGTATCCACAAAACAACAAGGTCGCCAAGACGGCTGACAGTGAACTGATTGACGCTGTCGCCGCTCTGGACAACAAACAGTATAAGGATGCTAAGGACAAACTGGAGAAGATAACGGAGACGGCTCCCGGAAACGATGCGGCGTTCTATTATCTTGGAATGTGCCGGCTTTACCTCAACGACCTAAACGGCGCGAAGGCGGCGTTCAAGAAGGCCTCCGAGCTGGATCCGTCCAATTTCTGGTACAAGGAAAGGCTCGCGCGGACATATTCATTGTCGGGAGAGGACGATCTGACTATCGCCACTTACGAGGAACTGCTGAAGGATTTCCCGAAGAAGAACGACATCTATTTCACGCTGGTCAACCTCTACCTCAAGCAGAACCAGTACGACAAGGCTCTGTCAGCGATGGATCAGATCGAGAACGTGTTCGGCAAGAGCGAGAACGTGACCGCCACGAGGTACGACATCCTGCTCCGCCAGAACAAGCCGGAGGAAGCCCTGAAAACACTGGTGGACTACAACAAGGAGTTTTCCTCCCCTTACGTCCTGACCAAGCTGGGCGACCATTCGATGGCTGAATATAAAGACACGGCGGCCCTTGCGTATTACCGTGAGGCGCTTGACCTCCAGAGCGGGTATATGCCGGCCCTGCTCGGTGAATCCGAGGTGTACCGCATCCGCAGGAACTTCCCGGAATTTTTCAAGACGGTGAACCAGTTCATCGCCGATGAGGAGACCGATGTGCAGACCAAGACACAGTATCTTGATATGCTCGTGAGACGTTCCGACCCTCGGTTCATCCAGAATGTCAAGCCGCAGATCGACACGCTGTACGAGAATCTTGTGCTGGTCCATCCGGCAGACAGCGCCGCACTCACCGCTGCCGGACTGTACTGGTACTCAACAGATAGGATTGATAAAGCCAAAGAATCGCTGCGCAAGAATATGACTCTGTACCCGGAAAGCCTTGGCGCCACCGGGGCATACGTCCAGCTTCTTGGACTTCAGAAAGACTGGGACGCCTTGGATGCCGCCTGCGACAGCGCTTTGGTCAGATTCCCGAAAGAGACATCCTTTCTGGATATGAAGAACGTCTCCTGCTACAATAGGAAAGATTGGCAGGGGATCATCGACAACAACAAGAAAATCATAGAGATAGCGCAAGGCGACACCTCGGTGACGATTCCGGCGCTGTCCTCCATCGGTGATATGTACCACGAGCTCGGGAACGAGAAAGAGGCCTTCAAGGTTTACACCCAGGTTCTGAAAATCAATCCGGACTACGCTCCGGCGCTGAACAACTACGCCTACTATCTCGCGCTCAAAGGCAGCAAGCTCAAGAAGGCCTGCGCGATGAGCAAAAAGACCATCGAGAAAGAGCCGGATAACCCGACATATCTGGACACATACGGGTGGATCCTGCATCTTTTGGGACGGGACCAGGAGGCCAAGACCCAATTCAAGCACGCTATGCTTTACGGAGCCAAGGAGAGCGTGACAAGTCTGGAGCACTATGCCGTTGTGCTTGAGGCTCTTGGAGAGACAGATCTTGCCAAGGTTTACAGGACGTTGGCTGAAAACAGAAAAGCGGAGGGCAAGGAATAATGGGAAGACGGACCGGGATATTCATTATTGCTGTCATCGCCGCGCTGGCCTGGCATATTCCGGCATATTCCCAGAACACCCGGACACAGGAGGCTCGCCGGGCAAGGCTTCAGAAGGAGATAGCCATCCTGGACGAGCAGATCAGGGCGAACTCCGCGAAAAGCGCCAATGCTATGAGCCGCCTCACCCTCATCAGCGGCAAGGTTGACTCCAGGAAGCGACTCATCGAAGAAAGCGACAGGGAGATTTCTGAATATTCAGACTCAATCGCGAGGAAGGAAAAGGAAATCAGCGTCATCAAGGCAAGGCTGGACACATTGTCCGCACATTATGCGAGGCTTGTGCGGGGAGCCTACATCAACCGAAGTCCGAAAGTCTGGTATATGTACATTCTGGCCAGCGACAACATCGGACAGGCATTCAGGAGATATGGCTACCTGAGGGATCTGTCAAGACAGATGAATGTCCAGGCTTCGAAGATCATCGACATCCGTGAGGAACTTGAGAAAGAAAGCGCCAAACTGACCGCTATGAAGCGTGGCGCCGAGGCGGTCAGGGCTCAGAGAGTCTCAGAGATGAACAAGCTCAAGGCCGAGGAGGACGAGGCCAGGAGCCTTGTGAGCCAGCTTAAGAAAAACAAGAGGAAGTACCAGTCGGACTTATCCAGGAAACAACGTGAGGTAGAGGCGCTTAACAGGGAAATCGAGCGGATCATCCGCTCGGCCACCGAAGGCACCGGGAAATCCGGGAAGGGCAGCTCGCAGACTGTGACACGCAAGCCTATCGACTACACCCTCGCCAAGAAGTTCGAGGCGAACAAGGGCAAGCTTCCGTGGCCGGCCGACGGTCCGGTCGTGGATCATTTCGGGCAGCGATTCCATCCGGTCTATACCAACCTCAAGCTGCCTTTCAACAATGGAGTGACGATCGCGCTTCCGGCAGGGACGGAGATCAAGGCTGTGTTTGACGGTGTCGTAAAGCAGATTGTGGTGATGCCGGGGTACAACAAGTGCATCCTTGTGCAGCACGGCAACTACTTCTCGTTCTACTGCAAGCTGGGGACTGTGAGTGTCAAGGCCGGAGACAAGGTCAAGACGGGACAGGTTGTGGGGACAGTGGACACGATCGGCGGGGAGACGCAGCTGCATTTCCAGATCTGGTCGGGGCGCACGCCGCAGAATCCGGAGACTTGGCTGAGGCCATAAATTCATTTGATATGAAGCACGAGATCATCATAAAGGACCTGCAGGACATCGACAGGGCTGCGGGTGAGTTCCTTTCGCAGACGGAAGGGCATAATATTCTGGCGTTCTATGCTCCGATGGGGGCAGGGAAGACTACTTTTACCACGGCGATCTGCCGGCGGCTCGGGGTGCGGGAGGACGCTGTCAGTTCTCCGACGTTCGCGATTGTGAATGAATATCGCACAGGGTCGGGGGAACCGATGTACCATTTTGACTTTTACAGGATTGCCAAGATCGCAGAGGCTCTTGACATCGGGTTCTATGACTACATCGACAGCGGGTGTCTATGCATTATGGAGTGGCCGGAGAACATCGAGGAGATTCTGCCTGAGGAGACGCTGCGGGTACACATCGCAGTCAATCCAGATGAGTCTCGGACGGTTTCCTGGGAGGACTAAGATCGCTTTTAGCATAGTCTTAAAAACAATTCGTGATTCCATACGTAGGGGGATGGACAGAAAAAAGGCAAAAGCCAAATTTTGCACGGTGGACCAAAATTTGGCTTTTGCCTTTTTTCTGGCCTTATCCGAAGGTTTCAAGATTCAGGCGGTCGAGGAAGCGGTAGGAGGCGGCTTCACGGAGATATTCAGGCTTGATGTCGTGCGAGATATCAAGGTCGGCGATGGTTCTGGCGACCTTTAGGATTCTGGAATATGCGCGGGCTGACAGGCCAAGACGGCTGATAAGCAGTTCCATCACCTTGCGGCATTCGTCATTCAACTGGCAATGCTTTTCCAGCAGGCGGTTGTTCATCTCGGCGTTCGTGAATATCCCGTCATCGGCGAAACGTTGTTTCTGGAGCATCCTCGCCTTCAAGACTCTCTGAGCCACAACCTCGCTGGGTTCCCCTTTCTTACGGCCTACAAGTTTCACTGTGTCAACAGGATGGAGCCATAATTGAATATCTATTCTGTCCATCACCGGGCCGGAGAGTTTGGATAGGTAGTTCAGCCTTTGGCCCGGAGTGCAACGGCAGCGGTCTCCTTCGCCGTAGTAGCCGCACGGGCAGGGATTCGATGCGGCGACAAGCATAAAGGAGGCGGGATATTCAAGTTTGGAGCGGAGCCTTGAGATTGTAACTTTCCTGTCCTCCATCGGGCCCCGGAGAGCCTCAAGGACGGATTTCGGCATCTGACCATATTCATCAAGAAAGAGGATTCCGTTTTCGGCCAGCGTGACTTCCCCGGGACGGATGTCGGCTCCGGCCCCGCCGCCGATGATTGCCGGGAGGGATGCGCTGTAGTGGGGAGCGCGGAAAGGGCGTGTACGGATCAGGCCTATCTGCGAGCCTTTCATTCCGGCCACAGAGTAGATCTTGCTCGTGACTATGGCCTCCTCTGTGGTCATCGGAGGCAGGATTCCGGCCATAGCCTTGGCCAGTGAACTCTTGCCGCTGCCGGGTGGTCCTACCATTATAAGATTATGCCCACCGGCGGCAGCTATCTCCACTCCCCTTTTCGCACCCTCCTGACCGATTATCTCCGAGAAGTCCATCACATCCTGACCTGAGGGCTTTCGGGCACGTTGCGCGTTTCTGGACAGTTTTCTGTAAAGCCTTGTGTTCCAGACAAGAAGATCGCTGCAATCTTCCTGTTCCTCAAGAATACGGATGACATCGGCCAACGTCTCGACACCGAATATCGAGAGGTCATTGCATTCGGTGGCCTCAAGGGCGGAACGAAGCGGCAGGATGCAGCCGGATATTCCCAGACCGGTCACCAAGTCGGCGAACGGAAGGGCTCCTTGGACCTCCCTCACCGAGCCATCCAAGCCGAGCTCGCCCATAATCAAGTATTTGTCAAGTCCAGGGAAACGCTTCTGCTCGGAAGCCGCAAGGATGCCGATGGCGATCGGCAGGTCATAGCCGCTGCCGTTCTTCCGCACATCGGCCGGGGCCAGATTGATCACGATCTTCTTTCCAGGAATCCGGAAGCCCAGCGACTGGAGCGCGGTGATGGTCCGCAGAAGGCTTTCCTTGACCGCCGCATCGGCCAAGCCGACCAGATGAATTCCTATTCCTTGCGTGATGTCCACCTCTACGGTAACGGGGACTGCCTCGATGCCGATGCACTTCGCCCCAAGAATGTCTACCAACATAGTTTAAAGTTCTTTTTGCACTTCGGCAAAGATGCGGCAACAAAACGTAAATTTTCTAAAGAAACAGAAAATTCGTCATAAAAAACAGAAATATTTTTTCTTATGATCGAATCATCCAATACTATCCGGAGTCCACATCTGCCGCCCTCGTTCAAAAACAAGTCGGCAAGCTAATCCGGAATATTAAATTATTGTTACAACGGCAGGTTTGACATCATTTTTGATTATATTTGAGAGATTTCTTTTAACAAAAACGGGAAATGGAGAAGAATGAGATAACATTGTTCTGCGTCAATGACGGGAAGAACCATAAGATTGAGAAAGGAGAGGATTTGAAGGCCTTGTCGGACAAGTTCTGTTCCTGCGTCACGGATGGGAAGACCGGGAAAAAGTACGATGTGCTGGCGGCTTTGGTGGATAACAAGCTGAAGGAACTCAGTTTCAAGCCATCCAACCTGCACAGGGTCGAGTTCATCGGGTACAATCATCCGGATGGAAGACGGAGCTACGTACGGTCGCTTTGCTTCGTGCTTCAGAACGCCGTGAGGGAACTCTATCCGGACAAGGTACTGGTGATCGACCACTCGCTTCCGAGCGGATTGTACTGCGAGATCATCGAGAAAGGCAAGAACGATGACGGACGCAACAAGGCCTATTTCGTGACCGATGACGAGATCGACAGGATCAGGGAGAAGATGAAGGAGATTGTGGCGAAGGATCTGCCGTTTACAAAGGTCAAGATGTTCTCCGAGGAGGCCGAGAAGCTGTTCATTGAGAATAACCAACCGCAGAAGGCCGAGCTTCAGAAGAGTCTCGGGACATTCAGTTGCAGCGTTTACTACCTTGACGGAAAGGCCGACACATTCCACGGGCCGCTCATCCCTTCGACTGGCTACCTCAAAGTGTTCGACATCAGCGGAGTGGGCGAAGGGCTTTGCCTGCAATCCCCTATGATGACGGATTTCAGCAAGGTGATGCCGATGAAACGCCAGAGCAAGATCGCGGCGACACTAAAGGAATATTCCGACTGGTGCTCGATCATCAATATCGAGAGCATCGGAACGCTTAACAAAGCCGTGAAGGACGGCAAGGCAGTCAGCATCATCAACTTGGCGGAATCGCTTCACGAAAGGAATTATGCGAGGATAGCGGACAGGATCTACGCCGAGAGAGGCACGAAGAGGATCGTGATGATAGCAGGTCCGTCTTCCAGCGGCAAGACATCGTCTTCACTGCGAATCGCCCTTCAGTGCAAGGTGCTGGGTCTCAAGCCGAAAGTCATCGAGCTGGACAATTATTTCGTGGACAGGGAGCACACTCCAAAGGACGAGGACGGCAACTACGATTTCGAGTCGCTCTACGCTATGGATCTCGAATTCCTCAACAAGCAGCTCAACGAACTGCTTGAAGGCAAGGAGGTTGAGATTCCAAGATTCGATTTCAAGACCGGGAGCAGAGTCTTCGAAGGCAACAAACTGCGCCTTGAGGACAAGGATATCCTGATAATGGAAGGAATCCACGCCTTGAACCCGGAGATGACCTCGGCGGTGGACAACTCAAGAATATTCAGAGTCTATGTCTCCGCACTCACCTCACTGAACATCGACGAGAACAACAATATGTCCACCTCGGACAACCGTCTGCTGCGCAGGATGGTGCGCGACAATCGTGTCAGAGGCATAACTCCGGAAGAGACGATAATGAGGTGGAACAGCGTGCGCCGCGGAGAAAGCAGGAATATATTCCCGTTCCAGGAGAATGCGGACGTGCTGTTCAACTCCGCCCTGATCTTCGAGCTTCCGATGCTGAAATATTATGCAGAGCCGCTTCTGCTCAGAATTTCTCCGAATTCTCCCGCCTACACCGAAGCGGTGCGTCTGCTCAAGTTCCTGGACTACATCGTAGCCCTGCAACCGGGCGAGATCTCGGCGATTCCGCCAACATCAATTATGCGTGAGTTCATTGGCGGACAGACACTGACAAGAGACTAGGCAGGGAGCCTCCGGACTCCACCGGGAATAACGGTTTGAGTAAATTGAAAAAGGCTGGCCGAAGACGATTCGGTCAGCCTTTTCCATTCATATTCAACTTATTAAATCACCTCAAGATCTGCGGCCGGGAGCCAGCCTTGACGACCGTCCGCAAGAGAGATGTTCTTCCAAGAGCCAACCTCGTCCAGAATCGTGACCTTTGTGCCTTCGTGGATTACGAAGAGATCCTTTGACGAGCCGGAGGACGGCGAACTTTTCACTGAAGAGACAGGTGACATCACGATCGCCGTGTCGGTCTTCATACTGTCGGATTTCTGCCAGGCAGAGAAACTCAAAGCCCCGGCGGAAAGCAACAGAAGCACGATTCCGCAATAGAAGCCCGCACGCCTCTTGCCGACCGACGAACCTAACAGGAACAATAGTCCCATCATCAAAGCGGCGGCAAGCAAGACAAGGAATATGACCGCCCAGACATTGGAACTCATCACATAGCAGACTTTTCTTGCTACACTCTTGAGAATGAACTCCGGCACAGGTTCGATCTTGTCCTGCACGAAATTGCCTGTGAACTCCAGATTGTAACGGGCATCCGAATAGGACGGGTCAAGCCTCAAGGCCCTCTCATAGTTCAGAATGGCCTTAGGATAATTGCCTTGCTTGAACCAGGCGTTGCCAAGGTTGTAGTACAACTTCGCTGACTTCTGTCCGGACTCTTCAATGGAAGTCCAAGCCGTCGAGGCATCTGCGAACTTGCCGTCCGTATAGGCCTGCACACCTGCTGTCCAAAGAGAATCCAGATCCTTCGCCTGTATATTCATTGAAGATCCAAGAGACAGGAGCAGGATCACGACAGTGGCGACCTTTCTCAATGATTTACCGCCGGTTTTGAGACCTGAGTCGATTGACGAAATCACTTTCAGCGCCGCATCGTAGTGGGATCTCATAGCCTCGTTGCCGCCGTCAGGAGAATAGCGGGCAAACTCACAAGCGTCAAGAAGATCAGTAAAAGCCTTCGTCTGCTCCTCGCTCACACCACCCTCGGTAAGGGCGGAAACGATGTTATCCTTACTTATCTCGGACATATCCATATTCAATTTGTCGGAAACGAATCCTATGAGAGCCTTGTGAAGTTCCTCATAGAAAGCGGTATAGAGGTTCTTGTCAAGATATTCGCCAGCCAGCTTGAGACGCTTCTGGGCCATCTTCGTGGCGCGCCTGTTCTTCGTGCCGGCGACATCCGCACGCATCGCGGCCACCTTCCTGAACGCAAGGTACACCGAGGTCGCCCCCAAGATCATCAAAGCCAACAGGACCCAGAAGAACACCGAACCAACGAAGAACGACCCGGAACCGGAAAGATTCGGCTTGCCTGTGAATATGAACCTGATGTCATCGGCAAGGCTCTTCACGTCCTTCCTCTCGACTCCGGAATTGACCGTTGTCACAGGAGCGGAATCCCCTCCCTTTCCCTTGGCAACCTTGACGTGCAACGGCTCTGTCCTGAGGGTCACATATTTACCGGCATTTACATCATAGTAGGAATATTCCACAGGATCGATCGTGAAGTCTCCGTGGCTTCTCGGGATGAAAGGATATTCAAAAGACTTGCTGCCGGAAGTGCCGCCGTTGCTCTTGTCGGTGTTTTCGGTCGTTTTGGTGTCATATACCTCAAAGTCAGGAGGGAAGTTGACTTTCGGTTCCTCCAGAAGAGCCACGTTTCCACGGCCGGAGACAGTGATGATCAGCGAGGCCGCGTCGTGGGTCTTGAGGTTGTCCGTGGTGAGACGAGCGGATATTCCGAAATTGCCCACACCACCACCGAATGAGGCAGGCTGTCCGGCCGGAAGCGGATTCACCTTGACCTTTACCGCAGGAGTTGTCACCCTTTTGCGGATGGTCTGATATTCATCCTGAAAGAATCTGTCAAACAGACTGCTTGAGGCTGACTGTGCGGCCCTGACATTGACAAGGCACACAAGTTCGGCCGGTTCTATAGTGATGGTTCCGGACTGCTGAGGGATAAGAACGTATGTCCTTAGGAGAGCGGTGTTGTAAATCTTGTCGTCCAGACTCTCACGCTTGAACTCGATGTTGGTCGGAGCGAAAGTCTCCTGGCTCCAGAATCCGTTGAATGTCGGCAATTTAGCATTCTCAAATCCGACCACGTTGACCCTTTGGTAAATCTTAAGCGTGGCCGTTATCGGCTCCCCGATGACCACTTCGGAACGGCTAAGTGACAATCTCAGAAACAGGTCTCCGGAAGATATGTCTCCCGTTGAAGATGTCTGTCCGCCACCGGAGGACTTTGCTCCGTTACCGCCTTGACCAGAAGATTGGGATGCCGAGGCTCCGTCACTCACAACCTGGATGGAAACCGATGACGATGCGATCTTGTCACCGGAAAGCATCGCCGTGGCCACAGGCAGCTGGAATGTTCCTGTGGATTTTGGAATAAGTATGTAGGTGAATGTTGTCTGATGGGAGGACGACCTCTTTCCATTGATGATCTGGATGCTGGAGCTGGAGCCTTTCTGCGGTCCCCAAACCAGTTGGAAATCATCACCCTCCGACCAGTGGAAATCCGATGGGCTCTTCTCTCCCTCAATTATGAAAGTGACATTGAACTGCTCGTTCACAGCGACAACATCCGGTGCCTCGACCCTGATCACATTCTGGGCAGACATCTGAAAAATGGCTATGAGCAAAAAAGCCGCGATACTAAACAATCTCTTCATATTCATCACCTTACCAATTCTTCTCCTTCTGGCGGGATTTCAGCAGAGCCGCCTTCTCCTTGTTGACCTTGTCCTGGGTTTCCTTCTCGCGGGCCTGGACAGCTTTCAGCATCTGCTGCGCCTGCTGCGGGGAGATCTTCGCCTCTCCCTGACCATCACCTTGCTGAGGCTTCGGCTGATCTCCTTGATTCTGATCCTTGTTTTGATCATTATTCTGTTTCTGATCCTGGTCCTGATTCTGATCTTTATTCTTGTCCTGGTCGTTATTCTTGTCCTGGTCGTTATTATTCTGGTTCTGTTGCTGATCCTGATTATTCTGCTGGTCATTGCCTCCGCCTCCTCCCTGCTGTTCCTCATTCTTCAGCATCTGCTTGGCATAGGCATAGTTTTCCTTCGCGTCCAGATCATCAGGGTTCTGAAGCAGAGACCGCTTGTAGGCATCCACTGCGGCCTTCCAGTCCTTTTTCTGAACCGCGATGTTACCAAGATTGTAGAAATAGTCAGCGGCGTGCTCCGAAGCCGGAGCAACATCCTTCAGCTTCTCCAAAGACTTTCCGGCCTCATCAAAATTATTCTCCTTGTAAAGAGCGCCGGCAAGATTGTAATTGGCGGCGAAAGACAAGGAGTCCTTAACCTGTGCCTTACGGTACTCTATCTCAGCTTTCTGCCAGTTTCCTTTCTTGAACTGACGATTGCCGGCACGAACCTCCTTGCGGTCAGTCTGCGCCAGCGCCACCGCCGAGGATAACACCAGCAAAGCAGCCGTCAATCCATATTTCAAAAACGTCTTCATCTTTCTCCTTCAAACAAATGTCTGCGTGAACGTCTTTCCCCGATGAGCATCTCAAGGGCGAATAACACCAGCGCTATTCCAAGGAAATACATAAACTGCTCGTCATATTCCTCAAATACCACGGAATTATATTCCTCATCCTCCATCTTCCGGATGTCGTTGATGATCGGAGTAAGGCCGAATTCATCGTTTCCGGCGTGGACGTAGGCACCGCCTCCGGCGGAAGCGACCTCCTTGAGCGTCTCCTCGTCAAGACGTGTCACGACGATATTCCCGTCCTTGTCCTTAAGTAAGCCTCCGTCCATCGGAATCGGCTGTCCGTCAGCGGATCCCACGCCAATAGTATAGACCTTTATCCCTGCCTCTGCCGCTTGTTTCGCGGCGGCCACCGCATCGTCTTCGTGGTTCTCACCATCGGTGATCACGATGATCGCGCGGCTATGCTCGCTCTGCGCGCTGAATCCACGGATCGCGGTGTTGATAGCGTCACCGATGGCCGTTCCCTGAATAGGGATCGACTCAGTCGAGATGGAGTTCATGAACATCTTGGCACTCACATAGTCAGAAGTGATCGGAAGCTGGACGAACGATGTTCCGGCGAACACAATCAGACCTATACGGTCGTCCTGAAGCTTGTCAGTGATTCTGGAAATCGCCAGTTTAGCCCGTTCCAACCTATTTGGAGAGTAGTCCTTGGCAAGCATCGAGTTGGACACATCCAAGGCTATCATAATCTCGGCACCTTTCGTCTTGTGTTCCTTCAGTTTCGCTCCGATCTGAGGTCTGGACAAACCGATGGCGAAAAAGAAAAACGCCAACGAGAAAAGGACTGTTCTCACCCACAACTTGTTACGAGACCACGAAGGCATCAGGTCGTTCACAAGAGCCTCGTCTCCGAATCTGCGCAGACAGCGGCGCCTGTTCCACAGCCAAAGCCCCATCCCGAGGAAAAAGAACGGAATCAGGAGCAGAAGCAACAGATAATGCGGTGCGGCGAATATTATCATAACAACCTCCTTAACAACAATTTAACAAGAGCCTCCAACGCCAGACAGATCAATGCGGCAAGGGCGTAGGACCCGAACAGCTCCTTATAGACCGGGAAACTGTCGATGGTCGTGCGCGCCTTCTCCATCTTGTTGATGTCTGAATATATTTCCGCAAGCTTTGTGTTGTCGGTAGCTCTGAAATATTTTCCTCCCGTCATCGAAGCTATGCTGGACAACAGTTTCTCGTCAAGTTCAACCTTAAGATTCTGCATCTGCACTCCCCACGGGGTCATCACAGGATACGGAGCCTCGCCATTGGCTCCGACACCTATAGTGTAAACCCTTATCCCATAAGTTTTTGCGATCTCGGCTGCGGTTTCAGGGGATATCTCTCCGCAGTTGTTCACTCCATCGGTAAGCAGGATCACGACCCGGCTCTTGGCATCGGAATCCTTGATTCTGGCGACCGCCGTGGCAAGTCCGTTGCCGATTGCCGTACCGTCCTCGATCAGGTCGGTGGAGATCTCCTTCATCAGGTTGATCAGAGTCGCCCTGTCGGTGGTCAGCGGACACTGGGTGTAACTCTCTCCGGCGAACACCACGATTCCCATCCTGTCGGAAGGTCTCTGGGCGATGAACTCGATGGCGATGTCCTTGGCGGCGCTGATTCGGTCCGGGGTGAAATCCCTGGCCAGCATACTGGTCGAGACATCCATCGCAAGCACGATGTCAATACCCTCCGTGTCAACCTTTTCAACCTTGGTAGATGAACGAGGCCTGGCAATCGCAACCACAATCAGCGAAAGTGCGGCTATCCTGAATATGAAGGGAATATGCCTGATCACCCCGAGGACTGTCTTTCCGCCTTTCTTCCAAGGCGTGACGCTTGAGACTCTCAAATGCGGACGACGGTCTTTCAGTTCCACATACAGATAGCGCAGAACCAGCAAGGCCGGTACCACAAGGAGCCAAAGCAGTTTAGGATATTCAAAGAACATTACGCCTGACCTCCTTCTTTTTTAGCCGGAGATTTCGCTTCAGCCGCCTTCCGGGCAGCCTCCTCCTCGGCAAGTTGGGATTGGTAAGTAACTGTCACAAAGCGCACCGCGGCAGGAAGAGCGGCCGCATTCTCCTCATCGGAAGCCGAAGCCTTGGCGAACTTCACGAAATCAGCGGTCTCGAAAAGCGTCTTCATCTCCTCATAAAGATCCGCGGGAACTCCGGAAGACTTCAGATCCTTGAATATCTCCGCCGTCGTCATCTCCATAGCGTCAATGCCGTAGCGTGCGTCTATATATTCCCTCAAAGCATCCGTGATTCCTGAATAATAGGATTTCTGCTTATCAGGAGCCCAATATTTGCTGCCACGGTAATGCTCCAACTTTCGCAAAGCCACCAGATAAGGAGGATCATTATGAGCCTGCCCATCGCTTTTCCTACGCTTTGAAACCACCAACTTCCAGATCAGGAATATAATGATAGCAAGCAATATGATCCCGCCGACATAAGGCAGAATCTCCGAAGCCTTCAGCGGGTAGCGGATCTGTCCCTTGATGTCGTGGATCTGATAGGTAGCCGTGTCAACAGGCATCGTGCGGATGTCCAGAGTCTTCGGCTCGAAGAGTAAGGTGTCCACCCTGTCCACTCCGGAAGCCCTCACCATAGAGAGCGGCAGAAGATTGTATATTCCTTCGTCAAAAGACGTTATGACCATAGAGACATCTATGTCATAGGATTTAGGCTCGTTCTTTTTACCGTGGACCGCGACCGTATCAGCCTTGAAAGGACTCACGATCTCCACGCTGTCCATAAAGCCCTTGGAGAAATCCGGCAGGGCGAAACGGGTTCCCTCCGCGACATCCTTCAGGTGGAATCCATAGCGGAACTGGTCACCGATCAGCGCCGAATCACGCTTCTGGAGAGGCTCCAGGAAGGAATCCTCCGACCTTATCAACATTCCTTTACTTTGCGGAGCCTGCTGGCCGGAAGCCGCGACCGACAACATCGCGACACCTAAAAGCAGGAATCCGTAAACAAATCTCTTCATCTCTATCTCCTCCCGAAAAATGTCATCAAGCCCTTGACATAATCCTGATTTGTGGCGATGTCCACAGAATCAATCTTATAGCGGTTGAACAGCTTCCTCTCCCCATCCTCGACGGCACCGAACCATTTTGAATATTCAGCCCTCGTCCTCTTGCTGGAGGTATTGATCCAGGCCGACTCGCCCGTCTCGGAATCCTTGACGTGAACCAGACCGACATCCGGAATCGTCCTCTCACGAGGGTCGTGAACCTTGATGACGGAGATGTCGTGACGGTTGCGGGCCACCTTCAGAGCATCCTCATAGCGAGGCGAACCGTCCGGATTGGCGTCCAGCATGTCGGAAAGCACGAAAGCCGTGCATTTCTTCTTCATAGCGTTCGTCAGATACCTGAGTGCCTGTCCGACATCCGTTCCGTTTGACTCAGGCTTGAGCTCGATGATCTCACGGATGATGTGGAGCAGATGGCTGCGCCCTTTCTTCGGAGGGATGAACTCCTCCACCCTGTCGCTGAAGAAAAGCGCCCCGACCTTGTCGTTGTTGATTATGGCCGAGAAACTCAGGACCGCCGCGATCTCCGCTATCAGATCCCTCTTCGTCCTCTCGCTCGTTCCGAAAAGACCTGAACGGCTGATGTCGATCAGAAGGACGACCGTCATCTCCCTCTCCTCCTCGAAAACCTTGACGTAAGGAGAGCGCAGACGCGCGGTCACATTCCAGTCCATAGAACGCACATCGTCCCCGTACTGGTACTCACGCACCTCGCTGAAGGCCATTCCACGGCCTTTGAAGGCACTGTGATATTCACCAGCGAAGATCTGGTGGGACAGAGCCCTGGTGCGGATCTCTATCTTGCGGACCTTGCGCAGGAGTTCATTGGCTGAGGAATTAGCTGCCATATTCAAAAACCTGAATTAAACCAAACATAGTCCGTTACGGAACCTGTACGGCGTTGATCACTTCGGCGATGATCTGCTCGGTCGTGACGTTCTCCGCCTCGGCCTCGTAGGTCAGTCCGATCCTGTGGCGAAGGACCTCGTTGCAGACGGCCCTGACATCCTCCGGGATCACATAACCTCTTCTCTTGATGAAGGCGTAGGCCTTGGAAGCCATTGACAATGAGATGCTCGCACGAGGTGAGGCTCCGAACGAGATGAGATCCTTGATCTTCCCCAGACCATAATCGTCCGGAGTACGGGTGGCATAGACGATGTCCACGATGTACCTTTCGATCTTCTCGTCCATATAGACATCCCTGACGACGCTTCTGGCGCGCACGATGTCCTCCGGTTTGATCACCGGATTGACTGTCGGGAACTCGCCTGAGTTGTTCATCCTGATGATCTGCCTCTCCTCCTCTTTCTTAGGATATTTCACGATAACCTTCAGCATAAAACGGTCCACTTGGGCCTCAGGAAGCGGATAGGTTCCCTCCTGCTCGATAGGGTTCTGCGTGGCCATCACGAGGAACGGCTCCGGAAGCTTGAACGTCTGGTCGCCGATCGTCACCTGACGCTCCTGCATAGCCTCAAGAAGGGCTGACTGCACCTTCGCCGGGCTACGGTTGATCTCATCCGCAAGCACGAAGTTGGCGAAGACCGGACCTTTGTGCACCTCGAACGACTCGTCTTTTTGCGAATATATCATCGTACCGATGAGGTCCGCAGGAAGAAGGTCCGGAGTGAACTGAATACGGCTGAACTTCGCGTCTATCGCCTTTGACAAAGTACTGATGGCCAAAGTTTTCGCCAATCCCGGCACACCTTCCAAAAGAATATGTCCATTGGCGAGAAGTCCGATCAGAAGGTTCTCCACCAGTTGTTTCTGTCCGATGATGACCTTGCCCATCTCAAGGGACAGCATATCCACGAAGGCGCTCTCCTTCTGGATCCTGTCATTGAGTTCCTTGATGTTTACACTTTCCATATTATACTGTTTTTACTATTTTTGCAATCTAAACAATCTTATCAAATGCGCTACCGGATCACCCTTTCATACGACGGTTCGTCATTCTGCGGCTGGCAGATTCAGAACGATGCAACGACCGTTCAGGAGTGTCTTCAGAATGCTCTTTCGACTCTCTTGAAGGAGGACATTGCCGTCACGGGCGCCGGACGGACCGATTCGAAGGTGAACGCCATCAACTACGTGGCCCACTTCGAGGCCTCGGATCCGGGCATTGACGCAAGCGCGGTTGGCTACAAAATAAATGCCATTTTACCCGCCGGAATCAAGGTACATTCGATCGCGCTTTGCGATCCAGAGTTCCACGCCAGATTCGACGCCACACAGCGTGAGTACAAGTACTTTATCCACCGCCGCCGGGACCCGTTTATGCGGGATTATTCCTACCTCTACACATTCCCTTTGGACGTTGAGAAGATGAACCGCGCCGCCCAGGCACTCCTTGGCCGCCACGACTTCAGTTGCTTCGAGAAGGTCGGCAGCAGCAACAAGACCTCAATCTGCACCGTCACGAGGGCCCGCTGGGAGGCATATTCCCCCGACCACGTCAGAATGATGGGCTACCCCGCCGAGGAAGGCGACTACCTCGTCTTCACCATCCGCGCCGACCGTTTTCTCAGGAATATGGTCCGCGCCGTGGTCGGTTCCCTCCTTGAGGTAGGCCGCGGCAAGCGCGACGAGTCCTGGATCGCCACCCTCACCCAAGGCGGCACCCGCTCCTGTGCCGGCGAGTCCGTCCCCGGCCACGCCCTGTTCCTCACCAAGGTGGAGTATTGACGAGTCCGCTGAATCATCACTTACAACGATGTTCAAAATTTTTGAACGCCAACTGTTTTTTGAACACAGCCTCGCATAGCATCTTTACATACAAATATTTACAGACATTTGACATCATATCCTTCAAGCCTTTGGTGATATATTGGAAATTATTGATATCTTTGTTATATAAACGTCATCACTTTATGGAAAGCATTTATATTAAGAACTTCGGCCCCCTAAAAGAAGTCGAAATTCAAGACATAAAAAAGGTCACAATTTTCATAGGAGAAAGCGGTAGCGGCAAGAGTACGATAATGAAAGTCATCGCGCTTTTCCGGTGGCTGTACAAAATGATGAACATCCGTTCATTTCTCAAATATTCAAAAGTTCCAAAGAGTCCCTTCCGCTTTCAATTTATAAGCCTGTTAAGGAACTGTGGGCTGATTGACTATTTGAAACCAAACAGCGAGATAGTGTACAGAAATGGGGAACTAGAACTAAAGTGGGATCCTGGCAGTAAAAAACTTAAAGGGACATCTTCATATATTCCCAAAGAAGAATTAAGCCTCGAAAAGATTTCATTTATATCAGATAAACGTAATCTGATCTCTGATATAGTTGACAATCATCTGCCATTAAAGAAGGATATGTACTATCTCTCAGAGACATACTCCGATTTTGAGACAGCGGTCAGAGATGTCAAAGAGATGGAAATTCCTGACTTGGGCGTCAAGTTTATCATAAAAAAGACAAGCCAAGGGAATAAATATTTAATCGTTCCTTCCGATGACTCAGAATCTTTTGGTGTGAAACTAAACGCATCCTCTTCAGGCACGCAAAACCTTGTGCCGTTAAATGTCATTGTCGAGTATTACTCAAAACACTATGATTTAGTCTCGTCAATCAACAAAGCCATTCTTTCATATGTCTCTAAATCCGACAGTTTGAGTGACTTTAAAGCCGTAAAGAATATCGGGGAATTCGCAAACAAAAATGTGCATCTTATTATTGAAGAGCCGGAGCTAAGCCTTTTCCCTTCCAGCCAAAGGGAGTTAATGGATTTTTTGTTTAAAAGCATTTCGGGTCACAATGGAAGAGAGTACAACACAACGTTGATGTTTGCCACGCATAGTCCATATATTATAAACTACCTGAACGTACTTCTTCTAAGACAGGAACTTATTAAAAACAGCCAAAGTTCGATAGGCAAAGATGACCTGTCTGTCTATCGGGTCTATCAAGGATCAATACAAAATCTAGTAGGGACGGTGAACGGAAACACCCTTGTTGACACGAGCGATCTCAGTGAAGAGATTGAACGAATCTATGATGAATATTCAACCTTGAAGGGCAAATAGCTATGAAGGATCTTATCGAACGAGCGTTTTCCACCTATAATCCCAACATCAGAGTTTCAGAAGATGTGAAAGATAGCGATTTCGGCTTGACAGACACGAAATCGTGTAATGACTGTTGGAACAACACAAGATATTTCGCGGAAAGTTGTGATGATAAAACTGTTCTGAATATTCATAACACAGAAAAGGTCAGAGTAATCTGTTTGGAAAAGGTATTTCAAGATTGCACAAATACGGAAGCCGCCGTAGGAGGTTGTTGTGACTATTTATTGTATTCCAATCACAAAATCGCCGTCACTGACTTAACCTGTTCAAGGCCGGAATTTATAACCCAAGGCACAAAAGGTGGTAAAAGAGCGACAGCATATCAACAGATGTCCGATTCTATTGAAAAACTTCAAAAGTTCGATTCGATAGCAGACAGAATCAACCAAATGGATTCAAAAGAGGCCATCTTCGCCCTTAGAAAAAAGATATTCGCTGTAGAGGAAAACGAGGATACCCCACAACGTTCAATGAAAGCATTTCTTCAAATGAACGTTAATCCAGCAATAGATATGGGAAATGAGTTCCATTTTATAACTCAAGAATATCCTCGGGCTTACACTTGGTAAGGATCGTCTAAAATCCACCTTAATTCGCAACCGCATCGCAGTATTATATATGGACAAGCAGAAGTACTACAATTACACCTTGGCAATCAGTCAGATACTCGGACTGATAGAAGCCAACGACTTAGCGATCCCTGAAATTCAGAGACCATTCGTATGGCGTCGTTCTCAAGTGCGCGACTTGATGGATTCTCTCTATAAGGGATATCCGACCGGATACATCATAATCTGGAAAAATCCTTCTGTGAAACTCAAGGACGGCACGATGTCTCAAGGCAAGAAAGTTCTTATTGACGGGCAACAGCGCATTACGGCTCTGATGACAGCCATAGCTGGTAAGAAAATTGTATTTGATGACTACAGCGAAGGACGTATCAAGATATCATTCGACCCGATAGCGGTTCTCTCTGACAATCCGGATGCGGAACTTTTTGCCGTACAGACTCCAGCTCATCTCAAGAGTAAAAGATGGATTCCGGATATAGCAGAGATCTTTAAAAGTGATTTCTCTAACTATAGATTCATAAAGCAATATGTACTTGACAATCCAGAAGTTGAAGAAGATGCAGTTCACGAAGTAATTGAAAGTCTGAAAAACCTGCAACACTGCAACATCGGCGTTATCGAGCTGGATGCCTCTCTAGACATAGACATCGTTACGGACATATTCATCCGCATCAACTCCAAGGGTACGGCTCTTAGTCAGGGCGATTTCGTTATGTCCAAGATTGCAGCCGATGAAATTCACGGAGGGAACACCCTTCGCAAAGTCATTGACTACTTTGCCCATTTGTGCAAAGACGGAACTTTCTACAGTAAAATTAAGGAGAAAGACAAGGAATTTGCAGCTTCGCGTTATTTGGCGGAACTTGAGTGGCTCAAAGATGACAAGGAGACTGTTTATGATCCAGAATGCGATGACATCCTTCGAGTTGCTTTTATGCACAAGTGCAAGAGAGCCAAGCTTGCTGATCTGGTGGCACTGCTTTCAGGGCGTGATTTCATGACCCGTGAATTTAAGGAAGAGATCGTCGAAAGCACATACAGTAACCTCATGGCTGGTATTGAGAATGTAATCAACGGCTATAATTTCTCTCAATTTATGCTGGCCATCCGTTCTGCGGGGTTCACCTCGAAGAGACTTGTCAACTCGGTAATGGCCATAGACTTCGCCTATGCAGTTTATCTTCTTCTACAAGAGTCGAAAGAAATTCCTGTGGATGAGATTAAGAGTCTGGTGCAGCGTTGGTATGTATTGTCAGTACTTACCGCACGCTACAGTGGTTCTCCGGAATCTTCATTTGCAAAAGACATACGCCGCATTGGCGAAGTGGGCGTAAAGGCCGCATTGAAAGAAATTGAAGATGCCATTCTCTCTGATAATTTCTGGGAAATACAGTTGAACCAGAATCTGACTTATGTGTCATCCATCAATCCTACTTATCAAGTCTTTATTGCCGCTCAGAACTTTTTCAAGAAGGATTCGCTGCTGTCCCATATTCCAGTCGGCGAATTAGTGAACCTCGGCGGAGACATCCATCATATCTTCCCGAAGCAGTATCTGGTTGACAATGGTTATGATAAATACTCATATAATCAGGTGGCCAACTACGTATATCTCGATACACCTATCAACATCAAAATCGGAAAGAAAGCTCCGAAGGAGTATCTCAATGAGGCGCTTGGGGAAATCCTGAAACAAGGAGAGACATCTTTCAAAGCTATCAAGTCCGAAGCAGAATTCATTGTAAATCTCGAAGACAACTGCATTCCTGCAGAAGTTCTTCAGATGGATCATACCCAGTACCCAGATTTTCTGATGGCCCGCCGTGCAAAAATGACTGCTCTGATAAAGGATTACTATTACAAACTTTAGTTATGTGGGTCAACCGATAACAGCGCTTAGGCCGCGCACTGATGTATGTCTGGTAATATCAATTGGTACTATTAAGGAATTAGCTAAATCTTACCCTGCCACTCTGATGTTCCGGCCATTATCAACAGATACCATCCCATCTCAATTATTTACCAATTAATATTTTAGGCGCTATATCAGCCAATTGCCATATAGTTCCCATACATTTTTGAGACCTATACCCAACGAATCCGTCCCGACCTCGCCCTCTTCCTCACCAAAGTGGAATATTGACGAGTCCGACATATTGAATCCAGTCTTGTATGACTGCCCCTCTTCATCAGGATGATGGAATATGGATACTTGACCGGTCAGTGTCACATTTTATCAGAATCGTAGTTTAGAGGAGCAAAAACAGTCAATATCGCTCCAGTCGATAGTTAAAACACATATAACGGCAGCATTATCGGGACAAAATGCAGCCGTCATCACAGTTCAAACATCATTAGTGACACATTCGTGTATGACCATTCAAAAGTGTCGATTAAGCACCCAATCTAACTTCAAGCCTTGTTGTTCCAATGTTTGTTCGCCCCAATAACCTTTAAAAGCCCCCGAAAGCAATTCCGTATCTGCAATCATTTCATCATACATTGCTTTACAATCATCACCGTTAAAAAGTTTTATCCTTCCCAATAGTCCTATGCTGCAATCCTCTTTCTCAAAAGTTGATATGTAACCGATAAAAGGAATCATATCTTCATCTCCTGCAAACTCCCGATATTCTTTTTTTTGATCTTTAGGAATATATCCCAATAATTTTTGACCGCTATTATCAGCGATGGCCATTATTCCTATAGCTGTTTTATCTTTAGCATTGTTCTTATCAATAAAAGTAACGCCCCGAATCATCCCTATATCAGTTTTGTCACAGTAATAAGTTATCCCCGCAATGGGAAATAATGTTGTTTTATAATTAACGGAAATATTATTATTATCGAATGAGTTATACAAAATATGAATAAAGGTATCAACACTTCTTTTTGCTGCCATACGCTGTTCCTCCAACGAAGGCACAATACGCTTTTTCTTGAAAAATGAAATTAATCCCATCTCGTTCTCTCGTTTTTATTTACAAACATAGTTCATCAGAAATCCAATCAAATTGCTCCGATTTCTAATGAGTCAATGCAAATATAGTTCTTTCTCGTTCTCATTTCAAACAGCAGAATGAATATTTAGGGGAGGATTAAAACATTTTCTCATCATCAATACGAAATATTGACGGATGAGGTCTCAAAAATTTTGCGTACCTTTGTGGTTTAGTGGCGTGAAATGTGCAGTTGGCACGCCGGACATATTTGTAAATAATAAAAAAAACATAGGTGATAATTATGTTGTTCCAAGTTTTGCAGGCCGTGGGCCTGGATTCTGCGGCGGCCGAGATGGCCGAGGATATGGCACAGGGGGCCGCGCCTGTGGCGGATCTTGCTCCACAGCAGGTTGAGCAGTCGTTCTCACTCATCGAGATGGCGACCAAGGGTGGCTGGCTGATGATCGTGCTGGCGATTCTGTCGGTGATCGCCATCTACATATTCGGAAAGAAATGGTGGATGATCCACAAGGCGGGGCAGGTTGACAAGAACTTCATGAGGGACATCCGCGACTATATTCATGAAGGGAAGGTGAAATCGGCTGTCTCGCTCTGCCAGAAGTATGATTCTCCGGTGGCGCGCCTCGTGGAGAAGGGAATCGAGCGCATCGGAAGGCCTTTGGCTGACATCCAGACTTCCGTTGAGAATATGGGTAACGTCGAGATAGCGAGGCTTGAGAAGGGGCTCCCTATGCTCGCCACCATCGCAGGTGGAGCGCCGATGATCGGATTCCTCGGAACCGTGCTCGGTATGGTGCAGGCCTTCTTCAATATGGCGAACGCGGGCAACAACATCGACATCACACTGCTTTCGAGCGGTATCTACACAGCGATGATCACCACGGTGGGCGGTCTTATCGTCGGCATCCTCGCCTACTTCGGCTACAACTATCTGGTCGCTCAGATCTCCAATCTGATGTTTATGATGGAGAACGCGACGATTGACTTTATGGATCTTCTGCACGAACCTGCAGGCAACGAGGAGGAGAAGTAGTCAATGGCATTCAAGAGAACCACAAAGGTCTTGTCGGACACAGCGATGTCTTCGATGACTGACTTGGTGTTCCTGCTGCTGATCTTCTTCCTGATCACCTCGACACTGGTCAATCCGAACGCGCTGAAGCTCCTGCTTCCTAAGAGCACAGGGCAGGTTTCGGCCAAGCCTACGGTCACCGTCTCGATCAAGGATTGGGGCGACGACACCTACACCTACCATCTGAACGGCAGCGAGACGCCGGTGCAGTACTCCGAACTGGAGGATGACCTTGTCGATCTGCTTCAGACAGAGGAGGATCCGACATTCTCGATCTACTCTGACGAGAGCGTGCCGATCAAGGAAGTCGTGTCGCTGATGAACATAGCGAAACGTAACCATTACAAGGTAATCTTAGCGACGCAGCCTGAATGATGAAACCGTACCTTCGTGACAGAGAGAGGGAGGCCAAGGTCTCCACGGTGACCGGGATCGTTCTCACGGTCGCGGTCCACGTGCTTGCCTGCCTGCTATGCGTGTTCACGGGGATGAAATACATCTATCCTCCGCCACAGGAGCAGACATTCCTTGTGGATTTCAGCGAGGACGAGCCTCAGCCGATCAGGAGGCAGAACAGGGGTCGTCAGCCTCAGGCCGAGGAGATCGACAGGACGAAGCCGGTGGAACTGATCCAGAGGAGCGAGTCGCCTCACCGGTCCGAGAAGGCGAACAAGACCGCCGAGGCTAAGCCGGACGATTTCGGTGATGTCGAGACTCCTGTGCAGAAGGAGGAAATCAACAAAAACGCCCTGTTCCCGGGAATGAGCAAGAAGGACTCCTCGAACGCACCTCACAGCGCCACCGAACCCAAGAACGAGTTCAAGGCCGGACATCCTAAGGGAAACACTTCCAGCGGGAAGGCCGAAGGCACACCTAACGCCCGGCTGAAAGGCAGAAACACCTTGGGGGCGATTCCAAGGCCGGCATATTCAGAGCAGGACTACGGCACCGTCGTGGTGGACATCTGGGTTGACAACTACGGCAATGTGACAAAGGCCGTCCCTGGAGGACAGGGAACGACTGTGAACAACTCCAAACTCTGGGCGGCGGCAAGGGCCGCGGCCTTGCAGACACACTTCAACCAGAGCGCTGACGCACCGGCGCTCCAGCAAGGAACGATAACATACGTTTTCAAATTACAATAGAAAAACATTTTACTTATTTATTTTTAATTAATGGCGTGAGCCACAAACATTATGGAAGAAAATTTGAATGGTGGTCAAGAGAACCACGAGGAGCGTAGGGATTACGCTGCAGAAGGACCAAAAACAGGTTATTCATCTGAGGGCAGGAAACTCAGGCCAAGAAAGAAGGTAGTGCCTGCCGCTTCATCCTCCGCTGACGGAGAGTACAAGTCTTACGATAATCACAGGAGTTACTCCAGCGACAATCGTGGCGGCTACGGCCAGCGCGGTGGTTATCAGAGCCGTGGAGGCAACAGCAGAGGAGGATATTCATCAGACCGCAGAAGCAGCTACGGAGACCGCAGCGGTGGCTATGGCCAGCGCAGAAGCTACGGTGACAACGCCGAAGGCGGAGAGAGAAGATCTTCATCTTACGGACAGAGCCGTCCTTCTTACGGGGACAGGCCGTCTTACGGACAGAGAAGAAGCTATGGCAGCAACAACTACGATGGAGGCGAGAGGAGATCATCCTACGGTCGCCCTTCATTCGGCGAGGGCCGTCCATCCTACGGGGACAGGCCGTCTTACGGACAGAGAAGAAGCTATGGCAACAACTCCGAGGGAGAGGAGAGAAGATCGTCATACGGACAGAGCCGTCCTTCATTCGGCGAGGGCCGTCCATCCTATGGACAGAGAAGAAGTTACGGCGGCAGCCAGGAAGGCGGCGAGAGAAGGCCGTCATATTCAAGAAAACCGGCCGGCGGCCACGGATTCGGCCCTAAACAGGGAGGTTTCTCAGCCGGCAGAGGCGCCGGACATCAGGGACCTAAGAAGTTCGGCCGCAAGGACGAGCCGCATTTCACCGAGGCTGACGAAGCCGGAATCAACCAGATGCTTTCAAGGAAGCCACAGATTGACGCGGCGTTTTCCGACAACGACAACGTTCCTACACCTATCAAGGAAGAGATACGTCTGAACAAGTACATCGCCAATTCCGGAGTGTGCTCACGCCGCGAGGCTGACAACTTCATTCAGGCCGGCGTCGTGACCGTAAACGGCGAGGTTGTGACCGAGCTTGGGACAAAGGTCAACGTCCTCAAGGACGACATCCGTTTCAACGGAGAGAGACTCAAGGGCGAGGAGAAAGTTTACATCGTGATGAACAAGCCGAAAGGCTTCGTCACCAGTGCGAGCGACCCTCACGCCGAGAAGACCGTCATGGATCTGCTCAAGGGCTGCAAGCTCCGCGTGTTCCCTGTCGGAAGGCTTGACAAGAACACCACTGGTGTGCTGATGTTCACCAACGACGGCGAGATCGCCGAGCAGCTCACACACCCTTCCTACAACAAGAAGAAGATCTACCAGGTCATCCTCGACAAGCCGCTTGAGGAGGCCGACAAGGAGAAGATCCTCACAGAGGGTCTCGACCTCAACGACGGCAACATCAAGGCCGACGAGCTTGAATATATCGACGCCGAGGACCACAGACGTCTCGGCATCGAGATCCACTCCGGCAAGAACAGGATCGTCAGAAGGATCTTCGAATCCCTCGGCTACGACGTGAAGGCTCTTGACAGGGTTTACTTCGCGGGTCTCACCAAGAAGGGCCTCAAGAAGGGCGAGTGGAGATACCTCAGCGAGGGCGAGGTCAATGTCCTCAAGATGGGGGCCTATGTCTAGTCCGGACAAACACACTGAACACAGAGCTGGATTTGTCAACATCATCGGTAATCCGAATGTTGGCAAATCCACGCTTATGAATGCCCTGGTAGGAGAGAAACTGTCCATCGTCACGGCGAAGGCGCAGACCACCCGGCACAGGATCATGGGCATCGTCAACACCGACGACTGCCAGATCGTATATTCAGACACTCCCGGTATGCTCAAGCCGAACTACCGCCTGCAGGAGGATATGATGAAGTTCGTGGACGCCGCCATCGGGGACGCGGACATCATCCTCTACGTGACGGACGTGGTTGAAAAGAGCGACAAGAACATTGAATATATTCAAAAACTCCAGAAGCTGGATTGTCCGGTGGTGGTCGTCATCAACAAGATCGATGTCAGCGACCAGAAGACGGTGACCGACCTGATCGCCTACTGGCAGGAGCAGCTTCCGAAAGCGACCATAATTCCGGTGTCGGCCAAGGAGAGGTTCAACCTTGAGAGTGTGCTGAACGCAGTGATGAGCGGGCTTCCGGTCGCGCCGCCGTGGTTCGACAAGGACCAGTTCACCGACAAGAACCTCCGTTTCTTCGCCTCCGAGATCATCAGGGAGAAGATTCTGGAGAATTACAGCCAGGAAGTGCCTTACAGCTGCGAGGTGGCCGTGGAGGCTTTCAAGGAAGGCCGTGAAAGGTACGAGATCAGCGCCGTCATCTACGTGATGCGTGACTCCCAGAAAGGCATCATCATCGGCAAGGGAGGCTCGGCTTTGAAGAAGATCGGCACTGAAGCCAGGCTGGAGATGGAGGACTTCTTCCAGAAGAAGGTCTTCCTTCAGCTGTTCGTGAAGGTCAATCCGGACTGGAGGGAGAACCGCAAGGAACTCAGGAAGTTCGGGTACGAGGAATAACATTGGACAAAATAATTAATAATCATTAGAGGAATATCTTGATATGGCAAAGGACGACGAGTGGGATGACATCGAGGCTCCGGAAGGAGGCAACGAGGACGAGGAACTGAACGAGGAGCCGATTGACGAGACATCTGCGAAATCTTCAGGGAAATACGACAAGCTGCTTAGTTCCGACAGCAGGAAGTACAAGCTTTCGGGAATGTTCAAGGACTGGTTCCTGGACTATTCCTCATACGTCATTCTGCAAAGGGCCGTCCCACACATCGTTGACGGACTCAAACCGGTGCAGAGACGTGTGCTTCACGCCATGTTCAGAATGGACGACGGAAGCTACACTAAGGTGGCCAACATCGTCGGCCAGGCGATGCAGTACCACCCGCACGGTGACGCGTCCATCCTCGGAGCCCTCGTACAGCTCGGCCAGAAAGGCCTTCTGATCGACTGCCAGGGGAACTGGGGTAACATCCTTACCGGTGACAGCAACGCTGCGCCCCGTTACATCGAAGCCCGTCTGAGCAAATTCGCCAAGGAGGTCGTCTTCGACCCGAAGATCACCAACTGGATGACATCCTACGACGGACGTAACCAGGAGCCGACCGAGCTTCCGGTCCGTTTCCCGCTCCTGCTCGCTCAGGGCACCGAGGGAATCGCCGTCGGAATGGCCTCCAAGATACTCCCTCACAACTTCAACGAACTCATCGACGCGTCAGTGAAGATTCTTGAGGGCGAGGATTTCACGATCTACCCGGACTTCCCTACCGGTGGCTCGGCTGACTGCAGCAACTACAAGGACGGAGCCAGGGGCGGAAGCGTGAAGGTACGCGCCAAAATCGAGAAGATCGACAAGAACACGGTGGCCATCACCGAGATCCCTTACGGAAAGACATCCCACATCCTCATCGACTCGATTCTGAAAGCCAAGGACAAAGGCAAGATCAAGATCAAGAAGATCGAGGATATGACCACGGAAAAGGTCGAGATCCTGATCCATCTTCCGAACGATGTGTCACCGGACAAGACGATCGACGCGCTGTACGCATTCACGGACTGCGAGTGCAACATCGCCCCGAACGCCTGTGTCATCGTGGACAACAAGCCTCAGTTCCTCTCTGTCAAGGACATACTGATCTACGACACGAACCACACGAGGGATCTTCTAAAGTGGCAGCTTGACATCAGGCTCGCCGAGCTTGAGGACCAGTGGCACTACACATCCCTCGAAAGGATATTCTTTGAGAACAAGGTCTATAAGATCCTGGAGCAGAACCAGAACAGCTGGGAGCAGCAGCTGCAGGACGTGTTCACGGAGATGAAGACCTACCAGGACGTCCTCCGCCGCGAGATCCTGATGGAGGACATCGAGAGGCTCGTGGAGAAGCCTGTGCGCAAGATCTCCAAGTTCGACACAAAGGCCATCGACGAGAAGATCGCCGCCATCGAAGCGGAGATGGAGACCGTCAAGAACAACATAGAGCACATCACAGAATACACCATCGACTGGTTCAAGATGCTCAAGGCGAAATACGGCAAGCCTTTCGTAAGGCAGACCGAAATCACAGCGTTCGAGAGCATAGCCGTCACCAAGGTGGTCAGCAACAACGCGAAACTCTACGCAAACTACGAGGAGGGATTCGTCGGGCTGAACCTCAAGAAGGACGACAACGGCACCTACATCTGCGACTGCTCCGACCTTTCAGAGGTCATCGTCATAGGCAAGGACGGCAAGTACCGCATCACCAAAGTCACGGACAAAGCCTTCTTCTGGAAAGACCTGCTTTACGTCGGAGTGTTCAACAGAGGCGACAGCAGAACCATATACAACGTCATCTACCGCGAGGGCAAGAGCAGCGTCTCCTACGCCAAAAGGTTCGCGATCACCAGCGTCACCAGGGACAAGGACTACGACATCACCACCGGCGAGGAAGGGTCCAAGATCCTCTGGTTCACCGTCAACCACAACGGCGAGGCCGAATCTGTACGAATATACCTGCGTCCGCGTCCGAAGCTGAAGAAAACGCAGTTTGAATATGATTTTTCTACCCTTGCGATCAAGGGCAAGGCTTCCAGAGGCAATCTGGTGTCCAAGAACCCTATCGCCAGAATTCAGCTGAAATCCAAGGGCGTTTCGACAATCGGTGGCAAGGACATTTGGTACGACGCTGACATCCAGAAGCTTAACGATGAGCAGCGCGGTCAGTACCTCGGCGAGTTCGGCCCGGAGGACAAGGTTCTGGCAATATTCAAGGACGGAACCTTCTACACGACTTCGTTCGATGTCTCGAACCGCTACCAAGGCGAAGTGATCAAGGTCGAGAAGTTCGATCCGAACAAGACCTACACCGCCCTCTACTACGATGCGGCCGCCAAGGCATTCTACGTCAAGAGGTTCAGCTTTGTCCTGAGCGACAACACACCGCTGTCGTTCATCGCCCCAGGCACGAAATCCTATCTCGTGGCCCTTTCCGAGGACAAGCATCCTCAGTTCCAGGTGATCTTCGGCGGGAAGTACGAGCATCGTGATCCGGAGAACATTGACGCTGAGGAATATATCGCCAAGAAGGGCTATGCCGCCAAGGGCAAGAAGTGTCATCAGTACGACCTCAAGGAGGTGAAGTTCATCGAGCCTCTGCACAAGCCGGAGGACGACATCGAGGACGAGCCGCTGGACATCATTGACGATGTGGAGTCTGACGAGCCACAGGGTGACTCCAATGAGGTTTCTGGTGCCACCACTGACGGCGGTCAGACCAGCGCCGCTGACCTTCTGGACTCCGGAGACATTCCGGATGTAGGTGACATTGACGAGCCTACGTTGTTCTAAACACTGGCATATTCATAAACCATCAGGGGCATTCGTGGCTCCAAGAGACGGACGTTGCAAGGTGAATATGAAAGACATATCCCTCATAGGCTTTATGGGCTGCGGCAAGAGCAGTGTCGGGAAAATCCTTGCGACGCTGCTCCCGGAATGCCGCCTGATTGACCTGGACACCTACATTGAGGAAAAGCAGGGCAAAAATATTCCCGAAATATTCAATGAATATGGTGAAGCGGCTTTCCGCCGGATGGAGCGCGAGGCCCTTGAGGAGATATTCAGTGACAAGTCCCGTCCCCGCGCCATCCTTTCCCTCGGCGGCGGCACCGTGACTTCCGAACAATGCCGTCAGCTCATCCGTCAGCACACCGACTGTTTTTATCTCCGCGCCACCACCGACACCCTCCTTGACAACCTCGAAGGCCACTCTGATGGCCGCCCGATGCTGAGTTCCGTTCAGCCGGCCGAAGCGTCGCCAACGGAAACCTCAAGCGAACGAGAATCCCTCCGCCACCGCATCGAAACCCTGATGCAGACCCGCTCCCCACAGTACCTCGCCACCGCCAACCACATAATCGACATCGACGGCCAAACCTTCGCCCAGATCGCCGCACTCATCAAAGAAACCGTGGAGGTCAACACATTGAATATCAAACGATAGCATATTCATCTTTAGCAGATATCCGCCAAAGGCAGTTAGCTATTTCATTAATATTAAAATAGTTATCCACCACCTCCGAAAGGCCAGGCACTCATTCAATATAGAAGAAGATGGCATAAATACCGGCAACAGATAGTATATCTGCCATTTGAGAAATATTCATTATATTTGGAATTGTAAATCATACACTTTGCAGCCATGGAGGAGAAGATGACCAATAAATTAAATACCCAGCCGCGGTGCAAACGTTCAGAGGAAGATTAAGGGTAGTTATTGCTTGAACCTATAAAAGAGTAAATAGTATGGCAGAGAAGAACGATATACCACAGTTTGTAAACAGCGATTCGTTTATGGCGGACAAGGACTATGTGAAGTGGTTGTCTGACTTGAAGAAACGCATCCGCATCACGCAACTTAAGGCCGCTGTCAAGGTTAATGAGGAAATGCTCAAATTCTATTGGAGTTTGGGTGAGGATATTTGTGAGAAGCAGAAACAGCATAAGTGGGGCGCAAACTTTATGAAAAGGCTTAGTCTGGATCTACGAACAGAATTTCCTGAAACAGAAGGCTTTTCATGGTCGAACTTGTACAAAATCCGCAAATGGTATCTGTTCTATTCCTCTCAGATTGAATTTTTGTACCAAGCTGGTACAAAATTACAAAATGTGGAAAATGCCACAACTCCAATGCCTGAAATCTTGCTCAATGTACCTTGGAGGCATCAGACTATTATTGTAACAAAATGCGACACAATCCCTGCTGCCATATTCTACCTCAACAAAATAATTGACGGCAATATGAGCCGCACAGAGTTGGAGAATGTCGTGAAAGCTCAACTTTATGAACACACAGGCAAAGCCCTGAACAACTTTGATGTCACATTGCCACAACCACAGAACGCTTTGGCAAACGAGATAATAAAAGACCCGTATAAGTTTGACTTCTTATCTCTTCCAAGCAAATTTGACGAAAAAGATCTGGAAAACAAACTGGCTGAAAATGTGACCCGATTCCTTTTGGAACTTGGCAAGGGCTTTGCGTATGTCGGTCGTCAGATGGAACTCGACACACCAAGCGGCAAATCATATTTTCCAGATATGATCTTTTACCACACCCGTCTGAAGTGCTATGTGGTCATTGAATTGAAAGTCGTGGACTTCATACCGGAATTTGTCGGCAAGTTGAATTTCTATGTCTCAGCCGCAGACGAGTTGCTTAAAGGAGAAGGTGACAATCCAAGCATTGGCATTCTTCTCTGCAAGGACAAAGATTCGTCTGTTGTGGAATGGTCACTGCGAGGTATCACAACTCCGTTAGGCGTGGCAAATTACCAGTTGCAAGAAGTATATGAGCGCACACTGCTTGAAATAAAGCGGCAAACTTCAGAGGAGGATACTTTGTAAGCATCCGGTAAAAGAAATCGAGGGGATATATTCCTAAATGAACTCATCGCGCTCCTTGATGTCTTTGATGCGGAGCTGGAGGGTGGTGTTGCCGCGGTAGTAGTTCTCGACGATGGAGTAGCAGATGTCGAACGGGTTGCCGGCTTTGATGTAGTCATAGAACTCGGCCATATTGAAGGCGATGGCCGGGATCTGGTGGAACGGCTGCTTCTCGTCGATCAGGTCCAGTTTCATGTGGACACCACCGGCGCCGACCTTACGGCCGTTGCCACCGTCGGAGACGTTTTCAGTCAGGAAGACAGGATTGGTGTTGCCGGGACCGAAAGGCTGGAACTGCTTCAGGAGACGGAAGAATTTCGGAGTGATCTGGCTGAACTCCAACTTGGCGTCGATGTCGGTCATCGGGGTCAGCATCTCATCGGTGATCTTACCGGCAATGAACTTATCTATCCTGCTGACAAACTCTTCCAGATTGCCCTCTTTCAATGTCAAGCCTGCCGCATAGACGTGCCCGCCGAAGTTCTCAAGAAGGTCGGCACAGCTCTCGATGGCCTCGTAGAGATCAAATCCGGCCACACTTCGGGCGGATCCGGTGATGAAACCGTTCGACTTTGTCAGCACAATTGTCGGCTTGTAGAACGCCTCGACAAGACGCGAGGCCACAATCCCGACAACACCCTTGTTCCAGGTCGGATTATAAACGATCGTCGCCGCGTCAGTTGACAGGGCGGAACCATTCTGAACCATCTCCAGAGCCTCTTGGGTAATCTCCCTGTCGATGCTCTTGCGGTCGTTGTTGTTGTCGTTGATCTTCTCGCCGATCATTGTGGCGGTGTGATCATCGGAAGCGGTCAGGAGCTCCACGGCCAGACGGCCGGTCTCCATTCTTCCGGCGGCGTTGATCCTCGGGCCGATCTTGAACACGATGTCATCTATGGTCAGATGCCCGAGTTCCAGTTTCGATAGGGTCGCCATCGCGTGAAGCCCTTTTCGCGGATTCTCATTCAACTGCTTGAGGCCGAAGTGCGCAAGGACTCGGTTCTCCCCCACCATCGTCACGAGGTCCGCCGCGATGCTGACCACCAGAAGATCCAACAGCGGAATCAAAGTCTCGAACGGAATCCCATATTTCTGTGAATATGCCTGCACAAGCTTGAATCCCACCCCGCAGCCACTCAAATCGTCAAACGGATAGGTGTCATCCTCCCGCTTCGGATCCAGCACAGCCACAGCCGGCGGAAGAGTGTTCTCCGGAAGATGGTGGTCGCAGATAATCACATCTATTCCCTTAGTGGCGGCATATTCAACCTTCTCGTTGGCCTTGATGCCGCAGTCCAGGGTGATAATGAGCCCGAAACCGTTGTCCCCTGCCCAGTCGATGCCCTTGTAGGACACTCCGTAGCCTTCATCGTAACGGTCCGGAATGTAGAAATCCACCTTCGAGGAATATCTTCTGAGAAATGAATATACCAACGAGACGGCGGTCGTGCCGTCAACGTCGTAGTCGCCATAGACCAGGATCTTCTCCTCGGTGGTGATGGCCTTGCGCACCCTTTCCACAGCCACATCCATATCCTTCATCAGGAACGGATCGTGGAGGTCGCTAAGGCTCGGACGAAAGAACGAGCGCGCCTGCTCGAAAGTCTCGACCCCCCTCTTGACGAGCAAGTCGGCGAGAACCCGGTCGATACCCAGCTCGGCGGAAAGCCTTCCCACCTTCTCCGGATCAGCCGGTTCTTTCAATATCCATTTGCGCTCTTTTCCCATAATAGACAAAGGTACGGATTTAATTTCAGAATGTGAATTAAAAGTAGTATTTTTGCATATTCAGGACGTATCTTATTCGCCTTTAATGGGGAAAGGAAGCGGCGGAATGGCAGGCATCCGCATTGCGCGGGGCGGAGGATATTCCTTTAGGATTTGAATATAAAAACACAACAGATATGGCAAACATCGAACTCAGCGAGCAGGAGAGAATCAGAAGGGAATCTCTCGCAAAGTTAAGGGAATTGGGCATCAATCCTTATCCGGCGCCACTCTATCCGGTCAACGCGACCGCAAAGGAAATCGAGGCCGGCTTTGACCCGGAGAAAGGCAACTTCCAGGAAGTCTGCATCGCGGGCCGTCTGATGTCCCGCAGGATCATGGGAGCGGCATCATTCGGCGAGATCCAGGATTCAACTGGAAGGATCCAGATCTACGTCAAGAGAGACGAGATCTGCCCGGGCGAGGACAAGACGATGTACAACACAGTCTGGAAGAAGCTGCTTGACATCGGCGACATCATCGGCATCAAGGGCTTCGCTTTCATCACCCAGACCGGCCAGCTCAGCGTCCATGCCAAGGAACTCACCGTCCTGAGCAAGTCCCTGAGGGTTCTCCCTATCGTGAAGGAAGTTGACGGCGTTGTCTATGACGCGTTCACCGATCCTGAGCTCCGCTACCGTCAGAGGTACGTGGATCTCATCGTGAACCCGCAGGTGAAAGACGTGTTCGTCAAGAGGGCGCAGATTATCGCCACGATGAGGGAATATTTCAACAACGCCGGCTGCCTTGAGGTCGAGACCCCGATCCTTCAGGCCATTCCGGGAGGCGCCACGGCCCGTCCGTTCATCACCCACCACAACGCTCTGGACATCGACCTCTATATGAGAATCGCCAATGAGCTCTACCTCAAGAGATTGATTGTGGGTGGCTACAACGGTGTCTATGAGTTCGCCAAGGACTTCCGCAACGAGGGTATGGACAAGACCCACAACCCGGAGTTCACCTGTATGGAGATCTACGTGGCCTACAAGGACTACATCTGGATGATGGACTTCGTGGAGAAGATGCTCGAAAAGATCGCCCTCAAGCTGCACGGCACCACTGTCGTGAAGATCGGCGACAAGGAGATCGACTTCAAGGCCGGCTACCGCAGACTGCCTATTCTTGAAGCCATTAAGGAATATGCAGGTGTGGATGTCAAGGGAATGGATGTTGACGAACTCCGCGAGACCTGCAAGAAACTCAATGTCGAGTATGAGCCTTCGATGGGTGTCGGCAAGCTGATCGATGCCATATTCGGAGAATATTGCGAGGAGCATCTCATCGAGCCTACGTTCATCATCGACTACCCTGTCGAGATGTCTCCGCTGACAAAGAGGCATCGTGAGGATCCGACCCTCACCGAAAGGTTCGAGCTGTTCGTCTGCGGCAAGGAGCTCGCGAACGCATATTCAGAGCTCAACGACCCTATCGACCAGCTGGAGAGATTCGAGGAGCAGGCCGCCCTCAAGAGCCACGGCGACGACGAGGCGATGTTCATCGACTACGACTTCGTGCGCGCCCTTGAATATGGTATGCCTCCTACTTCCGGCCTCGGAATGGGAATCGACCGTCTGACAATGTTCATGACCGGGCAGACGACCATCCAGGACGTGCTCTTCTTCCCTCAAATGCGTCCGGAGAAGATCGCGAAGAACGACAAGAACGCTGAGACTGAGGAATAATCAGGTTTGGAAAATCAGAAGGGTGGCTGTGACCTCGATGTCCGAGTCACCCTTTATTGTTTTCAGAAGCATTCTATGAATATCCCGAATCATTTCCGGCATCCGTAAAGCAAAAGTTACAGAGAATGAGAATCGAGAACATCACATCGGCGCAGAATCCGAAAATCAAGGAACTGGTGGCACTTCAGGAAAAGTCAAAGCTGAGGCGGTCGGAAAGGCTTTTCGTGGTCGAAGGCCGCAGGGAGCTCGGCCACTGTCTTGATGCCGGGTTTGTACCAAAAACACTGTTCATTTGCGGGGAGATCCTGACCGAGGAGGAACTGAACGACCTTCTTGGCAAGGCCGAAAGCAGGAATCCGAAAGTCGGTGTCGTGCAGGTTCCGTACGAACTTTACGGCAAGATTGCCTATAGAGGCGGCACGGAGGGTGTCATCGCTGAGGTCGAGTTCCGTGACAGGACTCTGGACAGCCTGACACTCAGCAAGAATCCGTTGGTGATTGTCCTTGAGAGCGTGGAGAAACCAGGCAACCTCGGAGCCGTGCTCAGAAGCGCTGACGCAGCCGGTGCCGACGCCGTAATCATCTGCGATCCTCTCACCGACCTCTACAATCCGAATCTCATCCGGGCCAGCATCGGTGCTGTGTTCTCCAGACAGGTGGCCGTCGCCTCCTCCAAAGAGACAATCTCCTGGCTCAAGTCCCGGCATATTCAGATACTCACCGCGCAGCTTCAAGACTCGTCCCTCTACTACGACACAGATATGAAGAAGCCTACCGCAATCGTAATGGGCACCGAATCCACCGGCCTGACCGACCTCTGGCGGGAAGCCGCCGACGCCCACATCCGCATCCCGATGCTCGGCGACCTCGACTCCCTCAACGTCTCCGTCTCCGCCGCCATCCTCCTCTTCGAAGCCCTCCGACAGAGGCAGTAAGCCTTTCAGCTCCATTTAAAGCGCCACATAATACGAAGCAAACAAATACACCGTGCCATAATCGCATATAGTTATTTTCGGGATTTATTGTAAATTTGCAGTAAATCCCGACACGGCAACCTCTACAGGAATCGTTGCATCAATAGAGCTATGGGCACGGTCATTGCAATCGAAGGAGCGGTCGGCTGACGCGGGGTCATTTCCGGCCGGACAACCTTAAAATGATTGCGTTATGGAAGAATTCTCTTTGGTCACTCCTACGTTGCTGTTCTCGGCTGTGTCTTTGATTATGCTGGCGTACACTAACCGGTTTCTGTCTTATGCGCAATTGGTGCGGAATCTCAAGGATAAATATGTCAAGGACAGGTCGGAGGTGACCGCGGCTCAGATCGCCAACCTTCGCAAAAGGCTGAACCTGACACGGAGCATGCAGATTCTTGGAATATCAAGTCTGTTCTGCTGTGTCGTGTCGATGTTTTTCTGCTTCATCAGCCTGAGGATTACGGCGATTATCATCTTCGGGATCGCACTGCTTCTCCTGATTTCCTCGCTCGGCCTCTCTATCCGTGAGCTGGTCATATCCACCCGCGCGCTGGAGATTCACCTCAACGATCTGGAGCACAAATAAAAAGTAGCGGAAGTTTCTACCGCACATGGTAAAAATTGATGCAGCCAATCTGAAATCTGGCATTTCTTCCGCAAATTTGTATATTACAAAAATATAAACTACCTTTGGCATGTTCAGCTAGCCTTTAGGGGTTGGGTGGGCAGACATATTGACAAAGACGTAACTTGACGTTTATCTGCGACATTCAAACTTCGCAACTTTGATTATTAGCAAGCAGATACGGCAACGGGTGCGTCCGCATTTGGTGTATATTCATGCATCCTATTCTGATATAGGAGTATTGTATATCCATCTGACGTGGGCTAGCTGTTGCTTATCCTTGCTAATAGGCAGCGAAGGCCTGAATGTTGGATGAGCGAAGTGCAGACTCCCACGTCTTTTTTATAGCCGTCCGCAGGGGAGTTTCGGACGCAGAATACCACTTATGAAACGATTAGCCCCACTATTAACGTTTCTTTTCATAACAAGCTCTTCCGTACTTTTCGGTCAGGATTATCCTTCGGAATGGAGACAGTTCACACAAGCAGGATATATATCTGATATTCAGCATGACAGGAATTTGTCCGGACATACCGAGACAAACTTTAAGAATTATCTCACCGACATCGCACGAACAAATATCGGCAGACAAATTCAGATACGGATCTCTGACCATGCGTCATTAAACAAGGCCTCAATAAACGGGAGGTCATACATAAGTTATACATCATCCACAAAGTTTTCCACAGATCTGAACATCAAGCTGATAGAAACGAAAGCATACTATAACTCTTTCACAAAAGAAGGATACTCCATCGCATATATTGATGAGTCGAAAGCTATTTCAACATATATCAAAGATGTCAGGATTATCTATAATAAGATAAGTAATGCGATTGCCATAGCTGACACTTATGTCTCAACTGGTTTCAAAACAAAAGCACGTACCGAATTGGAAAATGCGAGACGCGAGTTTTCCAAATTGGAAGAACCTTATTTTTGGTTGGCTATATTAAACTATCCGGAAAACGATCTGAATGATCTTCTTTTGGAAAAGACTTCACTGGAACAAACCCTGACGCACAAACTGTCCGAATTACAACATGGAATCAACATCTACGTTCAATGTTCTGCAGACATGTTCGGAACACCTTACTTGCAATTAGAGGGCGATATCAAAGAACCACTCTCGACAATCGGATGTAATTTCTGCAACGACGCGAATGATGCAGATTGGATAATTACAGTAAGATCAGCAGCTGAAGAATATAACCACATCACAATCGGAGGTAATTCAGCCTACTTCTCTTATGTCCATGCAAATATATCACTTACAAAAACAGCCACTCAGCAAGTTATCTATAATGGGGAAATCTCAGAAAAGGGGAGCCACACCCATAACTATAATCAAGCCGCACGAGACGGATATAAAAAAATATCACAACAGATATCTGAGATATTATTAAAACATATAAAGTAATGAAACAAATTGCACTACTCATACTTCTACTGACTTCCGTAACTATTAACGCACAGAATGCCGAGAAGAAAATAGCAATCCTTGAAGTCATTGATCGTGATGAAAATGTGGCGCAAGGGTTGAAATTAATGTTAAGAAGCAAACTGACGATAGCGGTGACCGCGACTCCAGGCTATATAGGTTTGGACAGAGTGGATATAGACGCGGCTCTTTCGGAGCAAAACTTCCAGAGAAGCGGATTGGTCAAAGAGTCGCAGATAAAGCAGTTAGGTGTAGCATTAGGGGCAGATTTAGTGATGGTCGCAGAAGCAGCTTGGCTTAACATCTATAAGACGGAACTTGTAATATCCGCCAAATTGATCGATGTGGAATCTTTTCAGGTCATAAAGACAGCCATGATCACCACAGCTGTAAACTCATTTTCCGTAAACGAAAATTGTCATCGGTTAGCAAGGTTGCTGTTAAGACCGTCGAATGTCATCCAACAGACACCAGGAAGTGGAATCATTCCGAAATACTAATTTAAAACACATAAAATGAGAACTTTAATTATCACCACGCTGTTATTTGTATCACTAACAACAGCTTCAGCACAGTCCTATTCAAAAGGGACAGAATCAACCAAACTACATGGCTTGGAAATGGCCGAAACGCTAAGCGATGATGGAATGGAGATTGTAAAAAGGCCTTTCAAATGGTTCGCCGGAATCGGCGAATCCGATGACAAGCAGATAGCCATTGAGATAGCCCAGAGAGAAGCGCAGTCTGCCGTTTCCAGAATCATCCGAAATGAAGTTATAGACCAAGCCACAAAGATAGGAGTCGCCGCCAACGGTCGTGTATGTCAGGCGTTGGTCACATCATGGGAGCAATACTCTCATAGTATCCTTGTCGGCTGCGAGCCGTTTGGCAATGCGAAAGTTCAATATAATCCGAATACAGGAATATACCGAGTAGTAGCCAGAATCGGTATTCAAGGAGACCGATTCAAAAAGATGATGAATGAATATCAGGAGTGTCCTTCTGAAGAACTTACACCTGTAGAAAATCAGCAATATGTCCAGATCAGCAAGGCTGTTGTCAATGTAATGATTTCCGAATAGTATGGATATGAAAAAAATATTAACATTATTACTTCTATTGTATGGAACTACCTTGATGGCCCAGAACAAAGCTGTCGCGATTACCGAGGTTGTGGACAAAGAAGACAAAGTTCCTTATGCGGTAGAGATAATGGTAAGAACCAGACTGACAGCGGCCATTTCCATGAAGCAAGGATACAATGCGTACGACAGGGTTGACCTGCAGACCATTATGTCAGAACATAATTTCCAAAGGACAGGTCTCGTTGATGATGCCACAATCAAAAAACTCGGAGAGATGACAGGGGCGTCTTTAGTCCTGATACCGGAAGTCGCGGCATCTGATGACGGGAAAATATATGTGGCCGTAAAGATGCTTGACGTAACGACAGCCCAGACAATGATGTCAACAGGACAACTGATGGGAAGCTCGTCTAATGAGGTCGATGAAGGATGCCGGTTACTAGTAGAAAAAGTTCTGGGGAATGGAGTTTCGACATCAAGCATTTCTAACCCGACAGATGAACCAGTAACATTATATGGTTATCTACATATCTTTCCGAAAGATGTCGGCGAGTTTAAGACCTTGCCAGAGCAGTTGCTTTCAGCAATCAACAATCAAGGTCAGTATGGATATGATTCTTGGAGATTGCCCACAATAGAGGAACTTTCCATAATGCGTGCCAATAGTGATTTGATACCAAATTTTAAAAATGCAGATTATTTGTGCTCGGATTCTTCAAATGGTGGCTATGCAAGGTTGGTTACTACAAGCATATCAATCGAACAAAAGGAACAACAAAAGGAACAATACGAACAATTACGAAAACAATCTATATTTAACTTATTAGGCGTACACTCTGATTATAGTGATTACACTATTACTGATAAATATGTTTATTGTACAAAACTTTACCGCTTGGAAGGGAATAAAGCTATTGGAAGAAAACATGGAAACGAAAATTTTTATATTTCTCGTAATCGAGAAGATATAACGAAATATGTCAATTATAATATTGGTAGTAAATATGGATGCAACATTACATATGGGTGTTATATATCTACCAGTGGCCCTAAACAGTCATGGAACTGTGACCACTCCATACATACGGCTGTTTGGGACATTAATTTTGTAACGAGTAATAATGAACTTGTCGTACATCAAGTCGGGGTTAATTACTATAAGAAAAGTAGCACAAATCAAAATTTCGGATACAGTGGGTATTATGTGGTATTGTATCTTGCCGATATACCTTCTGAAGAAGTCATCCAACAAGAAATGCAACGACTTTCAAAACAACAATAACATGTCATTGAATATGAAGACCCTCAACAATCTGACATTCGCTCAGAAAATGATACTGAAAAAGGTAAGCGAAAAAACACATGACAGTTTCCAAGATTGGGTAGAATACGAAGAGTCGTATAACACTGACTACAATGATTGCCATGGTGATTATTTCGATGCCGAATAGGATACAATGAGTATAATAATCATTTCCGATGTCATCTTACCGACATCAATAGGCATACTGACAGCAGGGATAAGTTGGTTCTTTGCCAACCACGTTTTCTGTCCGCATCTCGAAATATCAGATCTAAAGTACAACAACAATAATCGCCCATACTTGATCATCTCCAACAGATCCAAGCACATGAATGCGTATGAGGTTGTCTGTTATATAAGCTATTATGCCAACAAGAAGCATGTGTACTCAAGGACAGACATAACAAGGCCAGTACTTGAGACAGTTCAAAGAAAAGAGTCTAAATACCAAGTGAAACTAGATGGTTCCGTAACGACTCACACTTTGTTCAGCAAGACAGTCGGCCTTAAACTACATGTTGTCGTGTCATACCAAAATAAATTCGGAGTCAAGAAGAGCATCGTTAAAAAAATCATAGCAAAAGACGATGGTAATAATTATTAAGCCTACATATTCTTGCAACTTTCGTTGTAAATACTGCTATTTAAGCAATGGCACAAAAAACAATTCTACAAGATTTGACGTGTCATTCATCAACGATGCCATTCGTCAGGTCAAGGAATATGTCCTTAATAACAAGCTTCGGAAGAAAATCACTTTCATCTGGCATGGAGGCGAACCTTTATTATGGGGCATCGAAAATTTCCGAAAAGTCCTTGAGTTCCAAGAAAAAGAGTTATCGGAGCTTGACTATGGCAATTCCATACAAACCAATCTCTCGCTTTTAACCGAAGATTATGTGGATTTGTTCATAAAACACGATGTTCATATTGGCTTTTCCATTGATGGTTTCAGGGAATTAAACGACTCTCAAAGAGTGTTCGCAGATGGCAGTGGTACTTATGACACGATTATTGACAGGCTGAATTTTGCAAGAGCAAAGGGGCTGAGCATGGGCTGCATCATCGTGGGTACGAAGAACAGCATAGGAAAAGTTAAGGAGTTATACCAATTCGTATGTGAACTCAAACTGAATTTCAAGTTTAATCCTTTGTTCATATCCGGCGAGGCACAAAACAATGATGCTGAATTAGGCATTACTCCTCAGGAGTATGCTAACATGGCGATAGAATTATTTGATTTGTGGTACAATGACACGAAGAGTAGAATAACAGAATCAAACTTTGTGGAAATCGCAAGCAATCTGCTTACAGGACATACATCAGGATGTTTATTCGGAAAGAACTGCCAAGAACATTTTTTAGCAATCGCTCCTACAGGTGATGTTTTCCCATGTGGTAGATTCTGCGACGAGAGCACCGCTGCATATTCATATGGCAATCTGCATGCTGACCGTCTTGAAGATATTTTAGCAAAGGCAAAGAATTCCGACTGCTATAATAGATTCAAGTATATTGAGGACAGTGGATGTAGATCATGTGCTTATTTTAGCGTTTGTCATGGCGGATGTTTGCATGACGGATACCTGAAGAATGGCGATTTCAAATCAAAGACGTTCTTATGTCCAGCATACTTGAAGATATTCAAACATATAAAAGAGATCGTGTCAATGGACAATTTAGGACAAGCGACCTAGAAAACGACCTCGGACATCGCTTTGAGGTCGGGCTGGAGACCGGTCATTATGGAATAGCCGGTAAGGGCTTGGTACAGAAGCCAGCGGCGGCCCGATATGTAGGTGCAGTCAGCGGAGGTGAGTTTCATACGGGCCTCATCGTCAAAGGATGGAGTCTTGTAGTTCGCCTCCAGAATCACTTTCCTCTGGCCTGAATCCTCTCCTGCGAAATCATCGGCGGTAAACTCTGCTATCTCCGGAAGAGCCATCGGTAGGGTGTAGATCACAAGGTCACATTCCTTGACGGCTTCCTTGAAATCCGAGATCGGATCCGGCAGGAAACCATATTCAGGCATAGCTTCCGCTATCGCTTGCGCCTTTTCGGGGGTTCGGTTCATCAGGATGGTGGCGAATCCAAGTTCGGCGGCGGCCACGGCGGCGGCCCTTCCCGCTCCTCCGCAACCGACCACAAGCGCCTGAGGCTGACGGTTGAACGTGCGGCTCAAGGTCATCAGGAAGAACTGGTGCATCTTCACGAAAAACTTGTCCCCGAAGTTGCCGATGAATTCCTCCACAATGCCCGGGAAATATGCCTCCACGACAGCCGTCACGATGCCGGTGAAGTCCGAATTATATGCCTCGATACCATTGGAGCCTTTCACCAGAAGGTTCGTCGCACCGATGCGGGCCGCCGGTCCTGAAACCGCCCCCTCGCCTTTGCGCACCATCTCCAAGACCTTTGAATATGCCAGTTCCTTGAACGGAGCGGTGACGTTGACAGCGGCATATTCATCAATGAATCTCTGGAAGGAAGCCTCAAAGTCACTTCCTTCGATAAGGTCGTATGAATATTCCCCGTCTTTCACGCCCTTGTACGCCGCCTCGAACAGTGCCGGGCTGCCTGATCCCTTAATCGGATCGCCTATGAGACCATATTTCGCCATATTCCTAATTCTTTTAAAGAATTTGTTTGAAAGTCTTTTCTCCTACAAGAACATTTCAAACAAAAAGGTTGATGCGAAGTTAGCAAACAGCACGGCCTTCTGCAAATCATATTCATATTCACTGAAAAGAAAAGTTTGGATGGCGGATATAATCAGATCTATCCGGCAGGCGGTTTGGCGATATGAGCACCAATCGATGGCAATCGGCATATTTGTTGCTACGTCGGTTATGGAAAAAGCCATTACTATGAAACTCAAGACCATTCTTACCGTGGCGCTGGCTATCGTGTGCTGCGGTCTTTCAGCTCAGGACAGGATTCATCTTGTGGACTCCCGCCGTGTCATCGAAGCGAAAATCATTGAGATCGGGGAAGTTGACATCATCTATAAGCTTTACAACAATCTTGACGGGCCGGACTACAGACTCTCGACCTCACGGATCGAGAGCATAGATTTCGCGAACGGGACAAGGCAGGTGTTCACTGACAGAAGACACTTGGCCACAGGTCCTTATGCCAACGGATATTTTGACGGTTACGATGACGGCTGCCTTGACTATCGCAGGGGACACTACTATATGCACGACCGAAGGCTCCGGAGGCAGGAGCTTACCGATTACATCGGCTACTCGCTTTACGGAGAGAAATACAGGAAAGCATCCAGCCAATATACTTGGGGGATGATTCTGACGGGAATCGGAGCTTTCGGGATAAGTATAACGACTATGGATCTCATTTTCTCAAACAGAGAAAAGAATGACCCGAATTTTCAGGATGATTTCTTCAAGAAGAATTCGGGCCCCTCGAATGGTACTGGATATGCGGTAGGGTACGCCGCGAGTGCCGCCTGCCTTGGCTTCGGCATCCCACTTTGGGTAAAGGGCAACAAGAAATTCAACGAGATCGCGGATGACTACAACCGTAACTACGGCAGACGCAATCTTGGCTACAGCTCCTCCGTCACCATCGGTCCGACCAGCTCAGGAATCGGACTAGCTCTGAACTTTTAAGGTGGGCAGTGGAGCAGTGGAGGACAAAATCCTGAATACCAGCACAAAGCAACCCCCTCCTCCTCGGAGAACGACAGGTAGGAAGGTGAATTATTTTACTGAATATAAACGACTTGACCTCCACGGATTCCTTTTTTATTGGAATACGGAATATTTTGACTAACTTGCAATGTTTTGGGCCGGAAATCGGAGAGAACGGGAGATCTTTTGCCCGAGGGCTTAGGAGAAAATCTGCTCAAAGAGGATAGCCCGAACAATTAACTTAACATAACTAAACATATCAAGATTATGTCACTGAACAAAGTAATGCTGATCGGTAACGTTGGAAAAGACCCGGAAGTACGTTACCTTGATGGAAACAACAACCCTAATTCAGGAAGCACAAAGGTGGCGACGTTCACCCTTGCGACGACTGAACGCTATCGTGACCGCAATGGAGAACTTCGAGAGAACACTGAATGGCACAACATAGTGGCCTGGAGGAATTCGGCTGATGTGGCGGAGAAGTACATCCGCAAAGGCACTCAGGTTTACATTGAGGGCAAGCTGAGGACCAGATCGTGGACAGACCAGACTGGCAACAAGAGGTACACCACGGAAGTCACGGTGGACAATCTGCAACTGCTTGGAAGGAAGTCGGACAATCCTGGGGCGCAGGATGGAGGACAGGCTCAAGGCGGTTACCAGCCACAGGGGCAGCCTGGATATGGGCCGGCCCCTCGACAGGCTCAGGGACCAGTTCAAGGTCCGGTGGGTGGTCCGGCTCAAGGACCGGCATACGCTCAGCCTCAGTACCAGCAAGGCGGTTACCAGCCCGTGCAGCAACCTGTACAGCAACCTACTCCGCAGCCAGTGCAGCAGCCGATTCAACAGCCACAGCAGCAAGCTCCGGTGAATCCGATCGAGGCCGCGGCTGCCGATATGCCGCAGGATGACCTCCCGTTCTAGTACAGCCAATGTCTTCAAGCAAGTTGCTATGTCCACATAAAGAGACAAATGCACGATACTAACAATGAAGACCGGAACTGTTTTAAAGGAATATACAAACGAATATTATCAGATATGAGTTCAAAACTTGACGTAGTCCTTGGCCTCCAGTGGGGAGACGAAGGAAAAGGTAAGATTGTGGATGTGCTTGCAGGCCGTTATCCAGCCGTGGCGAGATTCCAGGGTGGCCCTAACGCCGGACACTCCCTGCATTTCGACGGCAAGAACTTCGTGGTGCGCAGCATCCCTTCAGGAATATTCCGTGAAGGCTCCACCAACATCATCGGAAGCGGTGTCGTTCTGGATCCGATTACACTGCGGGAGGAATGCGCTAATGTGGAGAAAATGAACATCAACCCGAAAGAGAAACTGTTCATCTCAAAGAAAGCGAACCTGATCCTTCCTACCCACCGTCTTCTGGACGCTGCCTACGAGGCTGCCGCCGGTAAGGGCAAGATCGGTTCCACCCTCAAGGGCATCGGACCGACATACACAGACAAGATAAGCAGGCACGGCCTCAGAGTCGGTGACATCCTCGCTCCTGATTTCAAAGAGAGATTCGAGAAACTCAAGGCCAGACATATTCAGTTGCTCTCAGACCTGCACTTCGAGTGCGATCCGGACAAGGATGAGGCGGAATGGATGAGCGCGATCGAGTTTCTCAAGGGATTCAAGCTGATCGACTGCGAATATTTTGTCAACAAGTGGCTGGACAACAAGCCGATGCTCGCCGAAGGCGCCCAGGGATCGATGCTCGATGTCGACTACGGTTCCTATCCGTTCGTGACATCATCCTCAACCACGGTCGGAGGAGTCTGCACCGGACTTGGTGTAGCACCTTCAAAGATCGGACACGTCTATGGAATATTCAAGGCCTACTGCACCCGTGTGGGCAGCGGTCCGTTCCCAACAGAGCTTTTCGATGAGACGGGAGAGAAAATCCGTCAGGTCGGACACGAATTTGGAGCCGTCACCGGCCGTCCTCGCCGCTGTGGATGGCTGGATCTCGTGGCTTTGAAATACACCGTGATGATCGACGGCGTGACCGACCTCATCATGATGAAGTCTGACTGTCTGGATGATTTCGAGACGATCAAAGTCTGCACATCCTACAAGGTGGACGGCAAAGAGACCGATCAGGTTCCGTTCGACATCGCCGCTGAGATAGAACCGGTTTACACCGAGTTCCCAGGCTGGAAGAAAGACCTCACCGGAATCCGCAAGGAAAGCGAGCTCCCGCAGGAATTCAAAAACTACATCAAGTTTATGGAGGATTATCTCGGAGTGCCGATCAGCATAATCTCTCTCGGACCAGACCGCGAGGCGACCATCGAACGATAAAATAAAGAGACACTTACAAAACGCCCCCGGAAGCCAGAGAAAACTTTCGGGGGCATTTTATGAATATGCTCAAATGATCTGATTACTTCAAAACATTGCTAAAGGTTTAGCGTCAGGCCGATTGCCCAATGCTTGAATTCAGGCCAATAATCAGTGTCCATAATATTCATCGGAGAATATTTTGCATAGACACCCACATCCCTGAAATTAAGCTGGAACATCACATCAACTGTGGCGAGATTGCAGTGCGCTCGCTTGTACTTGTCCTTCTGCTTCTCATCGTTCAGCCGGTACTTGTTCACGATTGAACTATAAGCGTTAAGGTTCACGACAGGGCCAAGAGTGAATCCGAAACCAGAGGCGATGTTGCAACTGTACATAATTGGGAAAGTGACGCTAAACACCCTGAGTTTGGAGACTTTAGGATCAGAATGTTCTGGCCATTCAACGTTATGGTGAATGATTCCTTCATCATCCTTATACATCCTACTTTTAGTCATAGAGAAATTTTTCCAAGAAAGACCGACGCCATAGGAAAAGAGATGGAGACCAGAATTTGAGCGGAAATCACAGGAGTTGAGATCCAAGAATATCTCATAGGACCGCTGACCCTTGAAATTCATAACGTCCGAATCTGTCGAAATCAACGCGAAACCGAAATTGCCGGGATTCAGCATCTTGTCCCAGTCAACAGGCTCATTCTTCAACTTGCGGTAGAAAGGCACACTGAAGTCAAAACGTTGGGAATCAGAATTCGCTTTCATTTTTTTGTTGTCATTGATGACAACCTTTGTCTCTCCAGGGTTATATTCATCCTTACGGCTGTACTTGAACGACTTGTCAGACTCAGATCCGTAGATTGTCACAGTCTGTGGATTACTCTTGCCAGAGCCGTACAGTTTGACGGAATCCGGAGAATAAACAATAACCAGAGAATCCGACAGATAGTTCAACTTCTTACCATCCACGTTGACACGTGGACGAATCTGTGCGGAAGCCATTGACGCACATACGAGCGTCATTAATGCGAATACTATTATCTTTTTCATATCAATTGGTTTTATCTTTTTTTAAACATATAATTAAGATCGTCCATCGTGGCCTTACCCTTCAGGTAAACCACCGTGACATACGCCTTTATGAATGGCCCCTTTGCCTTTTCATCCAAGACATAGCCCGTGACTACACCTGTAGGCCCACCGAATGTTATTACTTCATCCTTGATTTTTTTCGCCTGAAAACATACATATCTGTTCTCACGAGTCCCCTTGGAAGGAATCCTAAGGATAGCGTAATTGAGTTGTCCGCCCACATAATCAATCTTTGTGTCTTCGGCACCGTTCACAGCATCAGCCTCGATCAGTCTGGCGATTCTCGAGATCATTTTGGCGTTGGCCTTGAAACTGATGCTGCGGAAATACTTCAGTCTGTACGGCCTCAACTCACTGCCGGTAACAATACTCTCGGCCACATCCTGTCCGCCGGACATTTCCCGGAACAGACTGTCAATCTGAAGTCCTTCCTGCGCCCGTGCCGGAAGAAAGGACAGGAGGCACAGAGCCACTATCAATAATGTTTTTCGTTTCATCATTTTCCGAATATTTCATTTAACTGTTCATCCACATCAGTTCCACCGGAGAAAAGGTCGGCAAGGATGCCATCGACGTCGTTCATTACAACCTCCTTGTCGGTCACCTTCTGCCCTCCGACATACGAGACGCAGATGTTTTCCTTATTATAGACATTCACTCCAATAGTTATGAATATACCGGCGCACACGGCGGCCACGGCGACACGAAGCCAGACGGAACCACGATGGCGACTGTCTCTTCGGGAATATTCCTTAGCATCCTTCCGTGAAAGAGACTTGCCGACGGCGAAGTAACCCATCACTGCGCGCGCTTCGTCATATTCAGGAGCCTGTCCTTCCGGCGAAGAAAGGAATGCCTTGAGTTTCAGTTCCTCGGCTTCGGAAAGGGTTCCCTCGAAGTACTTGTCGATATATTCATTAATCTTATTCATCTTCATTTCTGAATTTGTCCCTTAAAATTTTTCTTGCCCTTGAGATGTGCATCCGGACAGCTGTCTGCTGCATTCCAAGGTCTTTTGCTATGCGCTCGAAGGATTGGCCTTCATATTTGTGCTTCCGAACGATAAGTCTCTGGAGGTCGGTCAGTTCGCTATCAACTGACGCTTCGACTTTCCGGAAGAGCAGTTCCTTTTCCATTGCGTCATCTGGTTCTTCCTCGACCTGTCTTCCGTCAAGGCTCACCGTCTGCCTCTTTCGTGCCTTCCGGTACTCATCGATCTCAAGGTTTCTGCCTGTCCTTGAAAGCAACCCCATCGCCTCCTTCACGCTCCCGATCTTGTACTTTCCTCCCCAAAGCCTGCAGAAGGCATCCTGAAGGGTGTCCTCTGTCTTCCAACGGCCCCGCAGGGCCAGGAACGCTTCTGTGAGAAAGTCTTCGATCATCGTTTGAACTTTTCACTAATATAAACGAAAAGACCGGGATAATGTAACATTGTCCCGGTGATTTTTTTTTACAGATTTATCAAGCTGTAATTTCGACAGCGAGACAAAGTCAGCGGAGACTATTTTCCAAATTTTGCACGGTGGACCAAAATTTGGAAAATAGTCTCCGCTGACTTAAAAACCTATTGCTACAAGACCGACATCAAGGTTAGTAGAGTCCTCCGTTGATGGAGATGACCTGCCCCGTGATGTAGGAGGAGTCCGGAGAGGCGAGGAAGCCGACAAGGGCTGCGACTTCCTCTGGCTTGCCGAAACGGCGGGCCGGAATCTGTGCTTTTAGGGAAGCCTCGTCAAGACCTTCGACCATATCGGTCTCCACAAAGCCAGGAGCCACGGCGTTGACCGTGATCTTTCTCGGAGCAAGTTCCTGAGCCAGAGCCTTTGTGGCGGCGATCAGACCTCCTTTGGCGGCCGAATAGTTCGTCTGGCCCGGCAGGCCTTTGAGACCGGACAGCGAGGCCATATTGATGATACGGCCGTTGCGGTGCGAGACCATCGGCTGAAGGAACGGACGGGTTACGTTATAGAAACTGTTCAGATCAGTTGACATCACCTTGAACCAATCCTCCGGCTCAAGCCAAAGCAGAAGATTGTCCTTCCGCACGCCGGCATTGTTGACCAACACCTCCACATAGTCATCCGGATGATTTTCCTGCCAACCGGTTATCGCCTTGACGGACGCGTCCGTGTCTGCGACATCGAATTTCAGCAGCTCTCCGCAGCCACCCACCTCCTGAACTAGACACAAGGTCTCCTGAGCCGCCTCATCATTGGAAATATAATTGATCACGACACAGAACCCCATCTGAGCCAGTTTCACACAAACCGCGCGGCCGATTCCACGGCTTCCTCCGGTCACAAAAGCGTATTTGGACATAAGATATTCAAAATTAATTCATTATTTCTTCGTTAGTAATCCTTTCTTTTCAAGCCACATAAGGAAGAACTTGTCATACACCGAATATGTACCCAAGTCATTGGTGATGAAATCCTTTTCAAGGAGTCCCTTTACAGCTGATGCCACACTGCTTGATGATGTCAAGCCATATTTTTTCACAAACGCACTCCCCGAAACCTCTTTCGCATTACCCTCAGAAGCGATTGCCAAGAACACATCCCTTTGCTTTACCGGCATTTGGTACAGAAGGGATTCATAAGTGTCAGAAGAAAGCCTTATCACGAAATCTGTGGCTCCACCAATCATATCACACGTGCAGGTGGCGCCATTATCTGTCATTGAAAACAAGATATTCAACACTCTATGAATATAACTGGTCACAGCATCAAATTTTCCGTAAAGTACACTTATCACCTCCGGGTCAACAGACCGTCCTCTTTCCTCAAATTTCTCTACAGCGAACTCGATGTATTTCCCAAGAGGAATCGGGTTGAGATTCATAACAGTGACACCTTGATAGAACGGGCGAGAAGGTGATGTGAACATTCCATTCATCAGATGCCTATGGCTACCGGAGAAGATAAAATGAGCGTTGGTCGTTTTCTGGACATAGGTCCTTATTGAGGCTTCCACATTAGTGTCGGCATACTTCGTTATCTGTTGGAATTCATCAATAGCCACGATGCAGGGACGATCCGCATTTTGAAGATAAGAGAATATCTCATCAAGAGTCACGGCCGGATTTCTGATCTCACCCAATCCGACACTCCAATTCGGCTGACCGTTTATATCAAATGAAATCTCGGCGCGAACCGAACCCAAAGCGGAGACAAACTTCTCCCAAACATTCTTTCCTTTCGGTCTCAATGCATCCAGCACCGCCTTTCCTAGCACATTAACGAAGTCACCAAGAGACTTGGTGGCATATATGTCAATAAGGAAACAGTAATATGAGTTCTGAAACTCCTCACAGTCAAAGACGTGATTGATTAGCTCCGTCTTGCCAAGCCTTCTTGGAGACACAAGAGCGACATTATGTTCGTTAAGCAGCAGAGTCCTAAGATCTTTGGTCTCCACCACCCTGTCGCAGAAATACTCAGCTCCAGCATATCCGTTAGTCACAAAAGGATTCTTCATATTCACCTCATTTCCAACAAATATACGCAATAATTTCTCATCGTCATAAAATAGTAATCATAAAATGACGATGGGAATATTCATTAGGGGAAAAGACGAGAATCAGCGGAGGACGATGATATCGTTGCCGAGGATCTCGCGGCAGGTGAGGACGGAGGTCATTGAGACACCGAGGAGACCGTGGAGGTTGAGGCTCTGGCCGGTGAAGAGGAGGTTTTTCAGTGGAGTGCGGGGCGATAGGATGGTGCGCAGAGGGGTTCTCCAATCGTGACGGATGCCGAATGCGGCTCCTTGGGGTGTGGATGTGTAGCGGGAATATGTCAGCGGGGTGCTGGTGTAGAAGCTTTCAATACTGCCTTCAAGCCACGGAAGTCTATTTCCGACCAGATCAAGGCACTCCTCGAACTTTTTCTGCTTCGCCGATTTGTAGGCCCCCTCAGAATCAGATGCGATTTTGCCGGATAAAGAAAGACCGTGATCGGACTCATCTTCGCTTTGAATGAAAGACATCGGACTCATCAGATCCAGATGCGTCACACCACCCCGAGGCTCAGGATAAAAATGCACCATAACAGACTCAGTGACTGACGGATCCGAATGCCAAAGGTCAATACCTTCACGATGAATGAATATGTTCCCGTCTGGACTGGCCGGGACTTTGGGCTTCAGGCAAATGTTGGCCGTGAACACACCAAACGTGTTGTCCAAAGCCGAAATCCTTTCCTTATAGACCTTGCGGAGACCATCGGAGATGAGGCCAAGTGTCACAGCCGGATGGGCATCGGAAATCACCCAATCAGCCCTAACAGTCTCCGACCCGTTCACCTCAACCTCGGAGACCTCTCCACAAACGGCTCTGATCGAAGTCACCTTGGCGTTAGTCCTGACCGTGCCACCCATAGAGGTTATGGAATCAACCAACTTTCGGACTATCTGGTCTCCGCCACCTTCCAGTTTCCAGGCGCTTTGGATGAACGACTCGTTGATCTGGGCGAAGACGTACAACGGCAGGGATTCACGCAGCTCCATTCGCATAAACGCACCACTAAGAACCTGACGAAGAAGGGGATCCTTGATTGTGGAGCGAAGATATTCATAAGCGCTTCGCCCCAGAAGGTCATTCATCTCAACACTGTCGCCTTCAAAGATTTTGAATATGTCGTCTCCTACTTTTTTGAGGAAACGGGCATATTCATTGAGATTGTTTCTTTCCGCCGGGAAACGCTCCGCAAGCCGTCCCACAAAACGATCGTGTCCAGAGGCAAGCGGGTAGGATTGAGCGCCAATGACGATTTCATCCACACAATCGGGATTAATTTGCCTCCAAGGCAGGTCCATCAGGCCGAAATATTCAAAGAAAGGGCGCAGGGACTGACCTTCGTCAAGTCCGCCGACATAGTGAAGCCCTGTGTCGAAAACATGCCCTCCGCGCCGGAAGGACTGAAGGCACCCACCTGGTTTGGCAGCCTGTTCCAGAATCGTCACCCGGAAATCTTTCTTGGCCAGAATGTAGCCACATTCCAGTCCGCCGAGGCCGCTTCCTATGATGATGACGCTTTTCTCCATCACTGACTATTCAGACAGCATCTTGTCTTTCCACTCCTGAAAGAACGCCGGACCGACAGGATCGAACCCGCCTTCGGAGGTTGTGAAGAGTTGGACGGTGGAAGCCCTGAGTACCAATTCGTTGTTCTTCTCGTTACGGATCTCGTAGTCAAAACAGAGTTTCGCGCCCTCGGCTGGTTTCCAAGTGATTGTCACGAGCAGGGTGTCATCAACAGTCGCAGCTCTTAGAAAACGCACCTGAAGGTCGTATATCGGGGCATAGTAGCCGTGTCCGCTGATCTGGAGGTAGCTGATTCCGTAGCGGTGGCCGAAAGCCTCACGGGCATCCTCAAGGTACTTGATGTAGTTTCCGTGCCAGACCATCCTGATCGGATCCACTTCCGAGAAGCGGACCTTGACACGCACTGTCTCGCTGATGGCCGGCATATTACAAATTCTTGATTATCAATGTGGAGTTGGTACCTCCGAAGCCGAAGGAATTGGAGAGGAACACATCGAAATGCCTTGACATCCTCTCAGCCGGAATCAAAAGCCGCGCGGAATCCTCGTCCGGATTCTCGAAATTCAGATTCGCGGCGATGAAGTCGTTCTTCATCATAAGCATCGAATATATCACCTCGCTCGCACCGGCCATCCACATCTCGTGACCTGTCTGGGATTTCGTGCTTGTCACCGGGACGGTCCTGTCACCGAAGACTGAGGCGATCGCCTTGGCCTCGTTGGCGTCTCCTACGTGCGTAGAGGTGGCGTGGGCGTTGATGTAACCGATTATATTCCTGTCAATTCCGGCTTGTTTGACCGCCATTTCCAGAGATCGTCTCGGGCCGTCCACATTCGGGGTGGAGATGTGGTCGCCGTTTCCGGAGAAACCGTAGCCGAGCACCTCGCCGTAGATCCTCGCACCCCTTCTGACAGCGGACTCGTAGCTTTCCAGAATCACAGTCGCGGCACCTCCGCTCGGGACAAGGCCGTCACGGTCACGGTCGAAAGGACGACTGGCCTTTTCCGGCTCGTTTTCCCGGACAGAGAACGCCGATATTCCGTCAAAGGACGCGACTGCGTAAGGATGAACCTCCTGCGTTCCTCCGCAGACAACCATTTCCTGGAGTCCGTGCTGGATCAGCAAGGCACCGAGACCGATGGCGTGCGAACCGCTCGCGCAGGCTCCCGACACTGTCAGGTTCATTCCCTTCAGTCTGAATATGCAGTCGAGATTCATTGTCACGGTCGAGTTCATCGACTGGAAGATCGCTCCCGAGCCGCACATCATCGTGTCTTTCTTCTCGCGGATGATGTCCACGGATTCAATCACAGGGAGAGCGGAGGAATCATTGCCGTAGAGAAGGCCGACCTCATTTGAGGCGAGATATTCATCATCCACTCCGGCATCGCACAGAGCGTCCCTCGTGGCGCAGTAGGCGAATTTGGCCTGCTGCGGCATAAACACGCGCTGCGAACGGCTCAGTTCCTTTTTTAGGTCTGGCACTTCCACCTTTCCAGTCAAGGCCGAACGGAACCCTATCTCTTTCCTTTCAGGATCGAATACGATTCCGGACCTGCCTTCGTAAAGGGAATCCCGGACCTCATCCAAAGTCTTTCCAAGGCACGACCAGATGCCCATTCCTGTTATCACTACCCTATTCATATTTCCTAAAAACAATTATCCACAGGATTCGAATATATTCCAAGGAATATGTCCATAAGCACCTCTGGCTCATCGACATCGTATTTCTCTAATTTCTTGAGATGGTGAAGGAATCTCTCCTTCTGCTCATCAGTATATCTGTCGCCCTTGAACTCGTGCTTTCCGAAACGGATGTCATGGGCGATGAAGTTGTTGGGAGTCAGCCTGTAACCGGCGTGGATCCTGCGGTCAAGGAGCCTCGCCACCTCACGGTTATATTCAATACCGGGAAGTGAATCATAGACCATCAGGTCCTGCTCCGTTATCATCGGACAGAATGTAAGATGCACGTCGCCTTTGAAGGAGGTGATGCCGGAAAGGATGCTGGATAGATCCTCGCCTTGTTTTTTGACATATTTTCCGAACCTTGACTGGTAAAGTTCCAGGGCTTTCATATAGTCGCAGGTCTCCCATTCGTAGGAAACCGAAAGAGGGACTATATTCAGTTCCGAAAGAGCCTTGATCTTGTCCTCGCGCTTGCTGATCCCGAACATCTTTATGATCCCCTGATCAGTCGCGTCGTTGCCGTCCTTGGTGCGGCCGTTCCTTTGCGCGATCCAGACGGACTCTCCCTTCTCCGTGATGGCGTGCCGGATGTACTCGGACAGATGGACGGAGGACTTGTAGAAATCCTTCATGTTGCCTCCTCGCTCCACCTTGAACATCTTATTGGACTTGCCGATGTCAATCACCAGACTGGAACTCATCAGGTTGGCCCCGAATGTGATCTCGGAGGTCCGGAAGCCGTGAACGTGAAGAATGTTCTGAAGCACGGACGCGTCCAGCATTATGTCCCTATGGTTGGACACGAAAAGATAGTGTCCCGACGGATCCAGATTCTCGATCCCTGAGACCGTGTAGGATGACATACTGCGCTTCACGATCTGCTCGTTGACGTACCACATCATCTGTTTCTGGAAATCGTACACAGTGCTGATGTTCCTGACTTCCTCACGGACTTCATCCACGTTTCTGTCCGGAAAAGCGAACGAGGACAGCAGCGGGAACAAGTCGTTGTCCGCCATGCGGTGCATCGCCGCCGGAATCTCCTCGTCACGGTAAGGCCTTATGTCATCGAAGATGGTTTCGTCAATCATCATTTCTCATTTCTTATTTCTTAAGTCCACGAATTTCACCGGTTTGCGACTCTGCGCGGGGAACTTGACCTTCATTATTTCCTCCTTCGGAAGTATCTCCACATTAGGAGCGACACGGAGTCTTGCCCTGAATCGGTCTTTCAGATCCTTCACGACATCGCAGCCTGGATCGTGGGCCAAAGCCACTTTAACGACCACGTCATCTGTTCCAGCCTCGGAATCCTGGACGTACACGACATAGTCGGCCACATAGTCCACATTGTCCAGCACGTCGTTGATAGCAGGCGGGTAAAGCGTTGTGCCTTTGAGTTTTATCATATTGTTCTTGCGTCCCACAAGTGGAGTCAGGCGGTAAGAATTCCTGCCACACTTGCACTGCTCAACCCTCTTGGCGGCGATGTCACCGGTACGGAAACGCAGAAGAGGCATTCCTTCCACACCGAGTGTCGTGACCACAATCTCGCCCTCCTCCCCATCAGGAACCGGAAGGTTGTCCTCACCGATGATCTCCACGATGATAAGTTCCGGATGCACGTGACCACCCATCCCGTACTGACACTCCGAAAAAGTGGCTCCCATCTCTGTCGATGAATATGTGGCATAGAGGTCCACATCCCATTTAGCTTTGATCTTAGAGCCGAGGAGATTGAGCGAAAAGTCCTGATTACGAAGCCCTTCCCCGATTCCGATGATTCTCCTGACACTGGAGTTCCGGTAGTCGATTCCGTGATCCTCGGCGTACTGGATGAGACGGAGAATGAATGAAGGGACGCACATTATCGTGTCCGGCTTGATACGCTGGATAGTGTCCCACTGCAATTCCGGAACGCCATTCCCAACGCGGATGATTCCCGCGCCCAACTCCCTGATGCCAAGGAAATAAGCGAGACCGGCCATGAAGCGTTTATCGATGGTGGTCATCAGCTGGACGACATTGCCGGGATGCACTCCCGCGCACTCGAATGACTTCTTCTCGTTGTAGGCGAGCCTCTGGAGATCCTTCTCCGTGCAGCAGAACGTGACCGGATCGCCCAAGGTCCCAGAGGTAGTGATGTAATCGATCACCTTGTCCTTAGGCACGCACAGGAAATCCTCATTGTAGAGCTGCAGATCCTTCTTCTCAGTGAACGGGATCTTTACCAGATCCTCAATATGATGTATGCTTGAGACATCTATCCCGAAGCGGGAAAACATTCTCTGGTAATATGGGGAATTGGCCGCCAGATAGTCCAGGGCCTCACGCAGTTTCTTCTCTTGAAAGTCCTTTATGGCTTCCACCGACTGGAATTCAATATCCTCTGTCATCTCGATAGTTTCTGAAAATCGATCAATCTTGCGAAATTAGGCAAAAAGAGCGGTTAATCAAAATCTTATAATTATCGCAAAATAAATCTAATTGATAAACCATAGGGGTGGCAGCCAATTGTAAATTAATTTGTTAAATTTGTCATCAATATGAATAAGATACAGAACATATACGACAAGGACTTTCTGACAGAAATCCGGCACATAGTTGACCTTGCCCGCCAGAAGGCATATTCAGCCATCAATTCCGCAATGGTTGAAGCGTATTGGCAGATAGGCAAGCGCATCGTCGAGCAGGAGCAGCAAGGGAAAGACCGTGCGGACTATGGAACGCAACTGATAAAATCACTGTCGGAAGATCTTACGAAAGAATATGGCAAGGGATTCTCGGTCAATTCATTATATTATTTCCGTCAATTTTATCTCGCTTTTCCGGAAAAACTCCCCACAGCGTGGGGAATATTGACATGGTCGCATTACAAACGCCTTCTCAGCGTCACAAACCAAGAAGCACGCTCCTGGTATCTGAAAGAAGCATCAGAACAGATGTGGAGCTACCGCACACTTGACAGAAATATCTCATCTCAGTACTACGAGAGACTTCTTCTCTCGCAGCACAAGGATGTTGTCGAATCTGAAATGAAAGCATTGACAGCACCGTTCGAGCACGACAAGATGGAATTCATCAAGAATCCCACAGTTGCGGAGTTCATTGGCCTCAGCCCGAACAGGGACTTCACCGAATCCGAACTCGAAGGAGCCATCATTGACAATCTCCAGAGTTTCCTGTTGGAACTCGGCAAGGGATTCTCGTTCGTGGCGAGGCAGAAGCTTGTGAGAACGGAAAAGAAAGACTATTTCATAGATCTCGTCTTCTACAACTACATCCTCAAATCATTCGTCCTCATTGACCTCAAGACCACCACCATAACCCATCAGGATGTTGGTCAGATGGACATGTACGTCAGGATGTACGACGAGAAGGTCAGAGGTAAGGACGACAATCCGACAATCGGCATTGTCCTCTGTTTAGAGACAGACAACGACATAGCACGCTACTCCGTTCTCCACGACAATGACCGTCTCTTCGCATCTAAATATATGCTCTATATGCCGACAGAGGAGGAACTTCGCACTGAAATCGAACGACAGAAAGAATTTTTCCGACTCCAGCACGGGGAAAAATTATCAGGTGTCAATATGATACCATATCATCCAACGTGCAAAGCCATAAAGAATCATAGATTCGTATTGGAACAGGAGGGCAATAATGTGCTGATTGTTATAGGGCTGAATCCAAGCACAGCAGATGAAACGCAACCTGATCCCACAATGAAATGTGTTCTTCGCATAGTTGAAGCCAATGGTTATGATGGTTTCGTAATGTTGAACCTATCTTCTGAGCGTTGTACCAACCCTAAAAATCTATCTCCGCAATTGGATGAGAGAATGAATCATACCAATCAATTGATGATTTCCAAATATGCAAGGAAATATCCTACAGCAGACGTTCTGGTCGCATTCGGCAACAATATCACGTGCAAAGAATATCTGTCAAGGAACTTCAAATACTTTTACGACACATTGGGCGATGGCAGAAAATGGTTAAGGATAGGTGGAGCAAAAGGAATCACATCATTAGGTCATCCGAGGCATCCCCTATATTGCAATGTGAAAGATGCACTTGAACCATTCGATGTCAGCACCTACATAAAGCGATTAACGGATGCCTACAACGTATCAAGTCTGTAGATGAAATTAAATCCCAGCATCTCATCAAAGATTAAAAAGTTCTCGTACTTACTGAGGTGACATGTGGCTCAGAATATCTGAACCACATGTCTTAGGATTCCATACAACCAAATAACTTTGAATCTGTCCTCAAAAAAGGAATAGTGTATAATATTGAAATAATCTGCCAAACAAGACAGTTGGGCAAAACTGTCCAATCCTTTACATCGAGCCTAACAACACCTTCTGCCTGTCAGCAAACATAAACAGCGAACCGCAGAACCTCAAACTGGACACTGGCTGCACGATGACCGACTTATCGCCTATCTGATACTCCGCCCACAAGGACTCGACCTTAAACTATGAAAGAACAAATATACTCTTTGGCACTTACGGTAACACTGAGAAAAAAGGCCTCTTGTCTATGCCCTATTTCCGTAAACCAATATTCATATCAAGCCTATCGAAAAATATCAGTAAATTTGCCAAAATAACGGAAAGATGCCGATGGCTCTGGAGACTGCTCATACCATACCGCTTGCCGGAGAACGACCTGCCCAGTACGCTGAGAGGGTCGGTAAAGAGTATGCGGAGGACTCTGTCCATAATGATAAGAAGCATAAAGGGCAGTTTTTTACGCCGCTGGCCATCTCGGAGTTTATGGGCAGATTGGCAACCACATCTGGCAAGAGGGACATATCGGTCCTTGATCCCGGGTGTGGACTGGCAATTTTGTCATGCGCGTTGATTGAGCATCTTGTTGAGAAATCAACTACGGAGCATATTAGTCTGGCACTTTACGAGACCGATAAGGAAGTAGTGACACTCACCGAGAGTGTTCTATTCTATTTGAAGACTTGGTGTGGCGAAAGGAATGTAAGGTTTGATTACCATCTAAACATATCAGACTTCGTGTTAGAGAAATGTGAGTGTTTGGATAGTGCAGACACAATCTTTGGCCACATGAGCGGTTTTGAGAAGTTTGACTATATAATCTCCAATCCGCCTTATTTCAAGTTGGCCAAGGACGATATCCACACGCGCTCATGTGCCAGCATCGTAGATGGGCAGACCAATATCTACGCCATGTTCATGGCTATTTGCGCCAAACTTCTTGCGGAAGACGGTCAGATGATATTCATCATCCCGAGAAGCTTTGCGTCCGGACGGTATTTCCAATCGTTCCGGGATTTTCTCTTCCAGCACGTCAGCATTTGCCTCATTCATCTATTCAATACACGTAAGGATACGTTCGCCAAAGATGAAGTACTGCAGGAGCTGGTCATTATGCATATGGTTCCTGCCGGCAATAGTGAGCGCATCATCGTTTCTTACAGCCAAGGTGTTTCTGATTTGGATCATCCGTATCAGAAGGAGTACGACGCCTCGGAGATTGTAGATGTGAGCAGTAATGAAAAAGTCGTTTATCTGCCCGTTAATGGCCGAGATGAGGCGATATTAAGTCTATTCCGTTCCTGGGACGGAAATATGGAGAAGTACGGCATCAAGATATCAACAGGACCGGTAGTCGCATTCCGCGCATATGATTTCATCGTGAATGAACCAAGTGATGACACTGTTCCATTGTACTGGCTCCACAATGTGGTGAAGATGCTCTGCGACCATCCAGTGCAGAAGAAAGATAAGGGGCAGTACATAAAGGTTGCACCGGAGACCAAAGCGGCACTGCTCCCCAACAAGAATTATGTGCTTCTGAGGCGTTTCAGTTCCAAAGATGACAGAAGTCGCCTGGTGGCTGCGCCATACTTTGGGAATATGACTCAGTATGAATTTGTTGGAATTGAGAACAAATTGAACTATATTTACAGACCGAAAGGTCACCTCCGCAGAGATGAAGTAATGGGAATCACCGCCCTGTTGGACAGCGAGATGTTTGATGCCTGGTTCAGGACATTCAACGGCAACATCAACGTAAGCGCCACGGAGCTGAGAATGATGCCGCTTCCTCCTATCGAGACCATCCGGGAGATAGGGAAGAAGATTATTCTGAGGAACAATTATTTCATCGACTTCATCAATGATCTGATCCTGGATTACTTTAAGATTCTGTAGAAATGAGCAAGATTACTGAGGCACAAGAGATTTTGAAAGCATTGGGACTTCCCGCAGCGCAGCAGAACGAAATGTCCGCCCTGACGTTGCTGGCGCTTAGCCGTGTCAAAGAGGATACTCCTTGGGCAAAGGCTACGCGGACCAGCCAGCGCATCACGAAAGAGATAATGGCTTTCGTGAACGAGAACTACAAGGCAGCCGCTCCATATGCTCCCAATACTCGTGAAACTTTCCGCCGCCAAGTGCTGCATCAATTCGTACAGGCCACTGTCGCCAATTATAATCCCGATGACCCGACTATGCCTGTCAATAGCCCCAAGGCACATTATGCTATTACACCTGAAGCATTGACTGTTGTTCAGGCATACGGCCAAAAAGGGTGGAAACAGAAGGTTGAGGAATTCGCCCAAAATGCCACGACATTACGTGAAAAATATGCAGCTGAACGTGACTTGCATCGCATTCCATTGATTATCGAAGGGAATGAGTATTATCTCTCTCCTGGTGTCCACAACGAGGTCCAGGCAGCCGTTGTCGAAGAGTTTGCACCAAGGTTTGCCCCTGGTGGAAAGTTGCTCTATATCGGTGATACCGAAGACAAGAATTTGTATATGAATACTGACGGATTGGAAGCTTTGAAACTTCCCATCACCGAGCACTCAAAACTCCCCGATATCGTTATCAGTGATGAGAAACGAGGCTGGCTCTTCCTTATCGAGGTCGTGACCTCGCACGGACCGGTTTCCGCCAAGCGTGTTGTGGAGTTGGAAGAGTTCACCAAGGATTGTCCTTATGGCATCGTGTATGTGACCGCCTTCCCGAATGCGAAAGAATTCAAGAAACACGTAGATGATATTGCCTGGGAGACGGAAGTTTGGCTTTCCGATACGCCGGATCATATGATTCACTTCAACGGCGACCGATTTATCGGACCTCGATAGGTCGCAACAACACAGACAATTACCAGAAAGGCTTGCTGTTAATTCCACTGTCTATTTCGAGCTGCAGCCCGGCAAGCTGTCGAACCAATCGAGGAAAAGGGGAAACCAGTCGGCTTGGGGGGAGGAGGTGCCGAAGCCGTGGCCGCCGGTGGGGAATTGAATATACTTGTGCGGGATTCCGGAGTTTGTCAGGGCGTTGTCCATCACCACGGAATTGTGATAGTCAACGGTCGGGTCATCGATGCAGTTCACAAGGAAGACCGGAGGCATGTCCGACGGGATATTCAGTTCCATTGACAACTTTCGCTTTAGGTCCGGGTCGTTACGGTACTTTCCGAGCAGGGCCTTTCTGGAGCGATTGTGGACGATAGCCTCATCGGTCATCGTGACGACCGGATAGACGGAGACGATGAACGATGGACGCGAGGATATTCCCTGACTCTCAACCACTTCCTCCCCACAGTTCAAAACAAGGTGGCCACCGGCGGAAAAGCCCATCACACCGACCTTGGATGGGTCAACGGAATATTCAGAAGCTTTGCGCCGCACTTCCATCACTGCTTCCCTGAGGTCATCCAACGCGTTTGGGTAGTGATTCTGAGGAATCGCCATATTCCCGAAAAGGTAATATCTCGTGCCCGCATGACGGTAATGAAGGACAAATGCCGTGAATCCGGCGGCAGCCAGCTTCAGTGCGACTTCAGTGCCTTCGGTCTTTTTGGAAAGCCAATAGTAACTTCCTCCCGGGCAGACAATTACAGCCGCGCCATTCGCCTTGTCTGGCTCAGGGAGAAATGCTGTCAGCCTGTGGGCATAAGCTGAAAGGCCGAACATCAGAACGGTCAGAAGGAGCAGGGCGGTTCGTCTCATGATTCTAAATGGTAATGAAGGTTCTTAGGCAGGCAGGAGCAACTTGAAGCAAGCATCACATTGTCCTCGTCCCCGTCGTAGGCATTCACTTCGATCTCTGGATGCATAAGGGCGAAGATCAATGCGTACTCCCCTTGCCCGCAGTCGTGTATCTCAAAATGATTTCCCGAAGGGACTTCACGCAAGAATGCCACATCATTCACACGTGCCAAAGCCTTGCGGCAACGGGACTCCACATCGGCACCCTTGTAGAGGTACTTGTACCTGACGTAAACAGAAAGATATTCAGGAGTTTCCAGAGTCCTGCGCAGCTCGGCATAATGATTCACGAACAGACGATGGCACTCCTTCGTCATCGAGCGGTAATCCTTCGAGCAAGGAATCCTCGAACCTACCTCAAGATGAACAGAACCCTCCCGAAGCATAAAATCCGTCTTCGGAAGCACATCATAAGCCCCGTGGATGAACACTGGAGTGATGTCCAGTCCAAGTTCGGAGGCGACATAGAATGCACCCTTATGGAAGCGCCCAACCTTGCCATCCACAGTCCTCGTCCCCTCCGGGAAAATTACCAATGAATATCCCCGCTCGACCAAAGCCCGGATCTTATCAAGATGAGCCTCAACTCCATCATTCACAGGAATATAATCGGCCTTGCGAATTACATAGCCGTAAATCGGATTCTTCCAGACCCATTCGTTGGTGAAGAATATCAGTTTCGGATTCAAGGCCATAAGGCAGATCAGATCCAGATGCGACTGGTGGTTGGCAACGATCACGGACGGCTTGCTGAAATCATTCTCACCGCTCTGCGTGAACCTGACCCCAGGGACTCTTTTCAACAGGAATCTGGACATCCTTTGGATGAACTGATGGTATTTCAGCTTGCTCTCCTCCGAACCGCCTTTGAACAGGAAATGGAAGAATGTGTACGGATAGGCGAACAGAAACATCAGCAGCACATAGCCCACAAGCGCATAGACTGAATATACCAACCTCTTCAAAGTCAGCGGAATGTCACGCTTGACACCTTTCTTCTCCGTCAGCCATCTGAATATCACCGGAGGCAGGTAGTAGGCCATCACCACAACGATGAACATCCCGATCACGGTCACCTCACCGAGCGAGCGCATCGCCGGATGCTTGGCCAGCACCAGGGCACCGATACCGATGAACATTATCACGGCGGAATGGAACACGCTGTTCTTGTAGGTGGCCAGGCGTTTCTTCCCGTAGGCATATTCATAGACAAGACCTTCGGTGATGAAGATCGTGTAGTCGTCGCCCTGGCCGAAGATGAAGGTGGCGAGGATGATGTTGACGATGTTGAAGCGGATGTCCAGCAGGCTCATCAGTCCAAGGATCCAGAACCAGCTGACAGCCAGCGGGAAGAAGGACAGAAGTCCCAGTTCCAGGCGGCGGAAGCTAAGGCACAGGAATACGAACACCACAAGGCTACAGATCAGGCCGATGTAGTCAAAGCTCCCGGATAGGACGGTCACAAGGCGGTTACTGATGTCACCGGTGTCGAAAACAAGCGTTCCATCCGAGCGCAGGGATTCCTTTATTGCCTCGGCGCTGGATTCATCCTCACAATATATCTGATTAACAATCAAATACTTTCCGTTATCCTTAAGAATATAAGTTCCGTCGAACGAATCCATCAAAGATGAATCATCGCCGGAAGAGACTGAATATTCCTTAGTAAGGATGTCCGTGAACGGACTGAACGCAGACTCCGCGAACCCTTGTCTCCTGCTTTCATCAGACAGATCCTTGACAAGTCTCTCCGCGCGGCCACCGCCCCAGAAATCGTTCCACCTCGCTATTCTTTCGGATTGCGTATTCTCTGACGGAACGAAATTGCCGGCCCCTTTGACAAAGGCAACCTTGCTTTTCAGAGAGTCCAGCCTTGCGAGCAGATTGTCGTTCTGTTCAAGTGCAGTCTCCTGATCAACACCCTCGGCAATGGCGTAGATCTGCTTGTAGCCGGACTGTTCCAAACCGCCCTGCAACATCTCCAAATCCCGTTTCTGGTTCTGGGTCATAAAGTTGATGTTCCTCATATCGGAATCAAACTCCGTCCGTCCGCTGAGGAAATACATCACCACCGTCACGGCCATCACGGCGACCAAAAGCCATCCGCTTGACGGAGCCTTGTCCGGAAGGATGCGTCCCAGCTCAAGCGTTCCACCTTCCTTCTTACGGGCCTTAGTGAACACCGGCAGGAAAACAAGTACGAATATGATTGTTCCGGCCAGCATCAGCGAACCGAACAGTCCCAGGTCCTGCATCGCCACGGCATCCAGCCAGACAAGGCACAGGAACGCTGCGATCGTGGTGATGTTGCCGATAAGAAGAGGCTCGACCATTTCCTTCAGGTTCTGCCTTGGACTCACGCCGGACTTCAATCCGTCCATAAAATGCAGCGGATAGTTCACGGCGATGCCAATGATCACGGAGGCGACACCTATGACGATGATCGACATGCTGTCCCGGATCAGGGCGATGCCTCCGACAGCGAAAAGCCATCCGAATGTGACAGAAAGCACTATCCAGAGTATATCCGAGAAGCGTTTGTAGGTGAAAACCAGCAGCAGGCCGATAAGGAGCATGGCCAGGGATATGGCCAGAATGCTGTCCTTTTTGATCTGCGTGGCGTTGGTAACGGCGATCAACGGAGCACCCACAGCGGACACGGAGACATCAGGATGCTCCGCCTCGGTCCGGCTGATGGCCTCATCGACCAACCTTGCGACCTTGGAGTTCATGCCAGACTCGCTCGTCCCGTAAGGCGAAGTCAGAAACGCAAGCCCATGCCCGTCTTTTGTGAATATGCAGTCATCGACAATGTCGTAGTTTGAGTTGGCGGCACTGGCCCTGAGCCGTTGAAGCACAGGCGTGAACAGATGCAGAGGGTCGGTGCGGACATTGGCCACCATAGCGCCTCCTGTCGGGAAAAGGAGAGACTGGCGGTCCGCCGCAAGTTGCTCAGAAACGTAGCCTTGAACATTCAGAAGTGAGTCGATGCGCCTATAGTCAGCCTCGGTCATATACAGTGGATAGCCGGAGGAGACGAGTTCCATCATCTCGAAGGCCATTCCGCTGTCAACCGTGATCTGCCTTTGAGGGACCATTCCGGTGGAATCCACAGCGTCGAAAACGCCCTCGAAATCGTGGATCGCCTCGGAAATCTCATCCTCACCGGCCTCTGATCCATCTTTCGCCGAGAAAATCAGGATGATGTTGTTCTTCTTGCCAAGAGCGTTGTAGGCTTCGGAATATTTCGAGCTCTCCTCGTCGCCCGGTAGAAATCTGGAGATGTCCTCCTCATAGTGAAGCCGTGAGGCCAGAAACAGACTTATAGCCGCAAGAAGGACAGACAGCAGGGCCGCCAGCCATTTTCTTCCGGCAAGGAAGTCGTAGATTTTCAGAAAAAAGTCCGTCACTTGCAGTATGTCGCGATTATCTTATGAATATACTTATTTTTTACGAAGCAGTCGAGATGGCAGACCGTAAAATAGAGCGAGAATGCAGAGAACCGTGTTCAGGACACTGATCCGGAAGAAGTCCCGGAACGGACGGAAATGAGAGACACGTTCTCCTTCCGGAGGGTAATAGACATTGATCCCGACAGGAAGCATCCGGATTCCTTTCCAGCATTGGAACACAAGCAGTTCCAATTCAGCTTCATAGCGGTAGGTCAGGAAATGAAGTTTCCCGATATGGTTCAGCTGATAGAGACGGAAACCGGACTGGGTGTCGGGAAGGTTCACTCCCGTCTGAAGTCTGAACCAGAAATTGGAGAACTTGTTGGCGAATGTGTTGCCGCCGGGCATATTCTCCATTCTTAGATTACGGCTGCCGACCAGCATGGCGTCAGGATGAGCCTTGGCCTCGGTAGCGAATACAGGTATGTCCTCCGGGAAGTGCTGACCGTCAGCGTCAATGGTTATCGCACGTTCAAAGCCTCGGGACTTAGCCTCCTTGAAGCCGGTCTTCAGGGCATAGCCTTTGCCACGGTTTTTCCCATAGCGGACCACAATAACGCCAAGTGTCTCAAGGGAGTCTGACGAGCCATCCGTGCTGCCGTCATCAACAACAATCACGTCTTTACAGAACTTCAACGTTCTCTGTACCACGTCCTTGATTGTACCGACATTATTGTAGACCGGAACTATGACACAAGTTTTCAGATCCTTCAATAGGCCGGGCGAAGCGACGGAAGGACAATCCACACAGGAATATTCAAGGCTCATTCTGGAATAGACTTTTTCTCCTGAACGGACGGAAAGTTCAACCTTGACGCAACCGTCTGCCTCATCCAAACCTGTGAATGAATATTCCACCTCGGCTCCCGGATAAAGAGGTTCCATAAACTTCAAGTCCGAGACGGTCTTGAGGGTCAATGACTTCCCAAGATGGCTCTCAAGTAGTTCCGTGGCAACACGGATCTGCACAGCTCCCGGAGTGATCGGATAATCAGGAAAATGCGCCTTGAAAATCACATTGTCGGGTTCGAGCCTGATGAGTGGCTCGAATCCGTTCCCGCTCTCTTTTGAGGAAAGTATAGTGAAGAATGTGCCTGAAAGTCTCATTCGGGAATATTCATTTTTGAGAAAGTGTAACTCCGGTTCGGCCTCCGCATAATGATCTTATCGCCTTCCACGGAAACATATTCATCGGTCGTGGTCGCATTGAAGAGTCGCTTCAAGTCACGCGCTATCGCCTTGCGGATCAGGCATTTGTCAAGAGGCTTCATCACATTTAGCAGTTTGACGTGGCGGCGGTCACGGTTCATCGTGAAGTCAAAGGCTCTGATGCCGAACTCGTTGACGATTGTACCGGCGATCTGGGTGCCGATGTTTTTGACCACGCATATTCCTGAGAAAGAGGCGGTTTTGAAGGTTATGGCGACGGTGTAGCGGGTAGATTCATCGCCCTCGAAATGGAAAAGGAAGGCGGTTTCGGTTGTGTCGGTCACTTCGACAAGCTCAGTGACCACCGAAGTACCCCGAGCATCCGAGGAAAAAGCCGCCACTAGAAGCAGACTAATCGACAACAAAAACCTTCGCATCAACCGTCTTGTTATATTCAGCGTTCAAAATCGAAATCACTGTCTCGCCGCTGTTGTCAACCAAATCCACCTCACTGACCTTCAAGTCCTTGCCAAAATGCAGACGCACCATCTTGAACATCTGCCTCATCTCCTTCTTAAGCGGCTCCAACTCAGCGACATAGCATCCGCCGTCAAGGAACATCTTCACCTTGAAGTCTCCGGAGCCGGAAAGTCCCTGTCCCGTGATGCTGTTCATAATGATCCTCGCGATGGACTTGAAAAGCCGGTTCGAGTTCACATCCATCTTGCTGGAAGTCTGGTTGCTCTGCAGAAGCACCTTCTCCTTGTTCAGGATGAAAAGGTAGGTATATGGGGAGACATATTCCCACCTCAACATTCCATCAGCAAACCACATCTTTCCGGTCGAGACCATCTTCTCATTGAGGATGGCTATGTCCTTGACCTGCTTGAAATCAGCCTTGAGGCTTTTGATTCCGGCGCAGGAAGCGTCAATCTTTTGGATGGCCTCGGCCGCCTGCGCCTCCGTTAACGGCTTATAAACCGCTCCCAAAGCCGACAAAGAAGCGCAAAGCAGCGCAAGGCCAATGAATATCATCCTTAAACTTCTCATAATCACTTAGCTATGAACACGCAGCCGCTGATGATCAGAAAGACTCCGATCCATCTTGTGGCGGGAATATTCTCGTGGAAAATGAATATGGCCGCGAGCATCCCGAACACATAGCTCAGGCTGATCATCGGGTAGGCCATACTGAACGGGAACCGTTTGAGGATATACATCCACAGAACAGTGCCTCCGGCGTAGCAGAGGCCGCAGCCCAGAAACCACCAGTTCACCAGCAGGCGGCCGAAGAACGCCCACGTCCACTCAAAACTGCCCATCCTCTCAAGGGCGAACTTGAGAAGCACCTGACCTCCGGAAAGCAGAAGGCTCTGGGCGACGGACAGTGTCAGCAGTCTCCACATACTCCTTTGAGATAAACAAGTCCGACATCCTCTCCGGCATCGTTCACGACAAGGATGTCCTTGTCAAAGCCTTTGGCGATCCTTACTGCTGCCTCATAGGTTCCGAGACCTGAAGTCGAGAAACACTTGCCGAACAGTTTGAAATAGTCGGAGCTGCGGATGACACGTGAGGCATTATATTCATTGACAACGGATTCCAGATTCGTCGGAGAGTGGAGAATCTGAACGTCCGCGAGTTCGCAGAGAGGGTTCTTCAATGCCACATCGGTCCCAGAGCCTGCTGAAGGGGCCGAAGATGCGGAAAGGGCAAATGCGGAAGAGGCCTCGGCGGCCGTGACGATACCTTCAAAGTAACCGGTGCCTTTCAGAAGCCTGTATGTGTCCGGTGTCGTCTCATCGTGAGCCCCGACAAGGGCGTTGGAGATTCCACCGACCTGAAGCTGGAGAAAAGCATCCAACAGCGCGCTCTCAAAGGAGATATCTTTCTGCGAATATGTGCAATTCTGCCCGTGGCAACGAAGCAGGATGGCCACCGCGGAACTGATCGTGTTGTGCGTGGACATCATAAAATAGGTCGGAGGAAGCATCTCCTCCCCGTCACGGCACATCGCCGACAGAAAGTTCTCCGTGTTCTCCATGCAACCAAGTCCTGTTCCTGTGAATATGGCGTCCGGACATTCGATGCCGGCATCCTTCAATGCGGTCAGGGAAACGGCGATCGCGCGTTTCAGAATCAAGCCCATTCTGCGTGCCTGCAGCGGATTCAGGAACTGTTTGAAATCAGGATCCTGACTTCTGAGATAAGGCCCGGAGCATGGCGCGGGATCAGTCATCCAGCCCTCGCAGAGAGGTTTCTGGATAGAAATCTGTGCGGCAGAACGTATGTAAATCCTATTTGTCATAACGTGAGATCAACAAGGACGAATCATTGCCTCCGAAACCGAATGAATTGCACAGAACGTGATTGAGTGTGACTCCTTCACGCCCCTCAGTCTCCGGGATGATTCCTCCGACAAACGGTTCCTTCCAGTTCAGGTTGGCCGGAATGAAGCCATGCCGTATGGCAAGGAGACAGATCACCGCCTCGATGCTGCCGGCCGCGCTGGTCGTGTGGCCGGTGAACGCCTTTGTGGAGGACACCGGAGGAACCTTGTCGCCGAAAAGACGGATCATAGCCCGGCTTTCGCTGGCGTCGTTGTTAGGTGTGGCAGTGCCGTGGGCGTTCACATAGTCGATGTCCGAATGGGTCAATCCTGACATATTCAATGCTTTGGACATCGCAAGGAATGCTCCTTCGCCATCGTCCGAAGAGGCGGTCTGATGGAAAGCGTCGCAGGCGTTGCCGTAGCCGCTAAGGACTCCGAGAGGTCGCACGCCCCTTGTCAAGGCGTGCCCCTCACTTTCCAGAACCACGAATCCGGCTCCCTCGCCAAGATTCAATCCATTACGGGTCGCGTCAAAAGGCCGGCACGGCTCGCTGTCCAGAATCTTGAGGGAGTTGAACCCGTTGAGATGGTATCTGGTCAGGCATTCCGCGCCACCGGCGACAATGACGTCACGGCGACCGCTCTTGATCAGATCCGCACCGAGCATTATCGAGTTCGCCGCCGAGGAACAAGCCGTGGAGATTGTTGTCACAAGACCGAAGCCACCGAAGAAATCAGCGATCTCATCCGTACAGCTTCCGCAGTCGTGAAGACGGAAAAGAGACTGGTCACCGCCTTGGAGATAATGACGCTCAGTCACATCCATCCCGCCGACCGTGGTCCCGGAAATCAAAGCAGCACGATCCGAACCTTTGACTCCGGCCTCCTCCATCGCCTCTCTGACAGCTATGATCCCGAGCAAGGTTGTCCGAGGAACAATCCTGTCGGCAGGAAGCCCGAGAGCGTTCCTAAGTTCCTCATCGGACATATTCACTTCCCCGCAAGGAAGGTCGGAATGGGCGGTCTGAAGATGCCTAAGCCTCCCGATGCCGCTTTTCCTGGCGATCAGGGAACGCAAAGTCTCGTCCTTCCCCACCCCGATGGCGGAGATGATCCCGGCTCCTGTTATGACAATCCGTGCGGACACTTACTTAGCCTGGTTAGCCTGAATATACTCGGCCATAGTCCTGACGGACTTGAAGACCTCCTTGCCCTCGGCAGGGTTCTTCAGCTTGATGCCATAGTTCTTCTCCAAAAGCAGCATAAGCTCCAGAGCGTCAATGGAGTCCAGTCCAAGGCCCTCTCCGAAGAGAGGTGCGTCAGCGTCGATGTCCTCCGGTTTGAGATCAGCGAGTTTGAGAGCCTCGATGATCCTCATTTTCAATTCGTTGATAAGCGCGTCCATATTATTGTTTTTCAATTAAATATAATTCAGCCTCAAAATGTTCGGAATCAGAGCATTCCAGCCAACCTGCGATGGCGGATTCCGTCATCGGATCCTGAAAAGCCTGCTCCACAATCTCATTCATCACCTTGTCATCCTTTTCCTCAAGCACGTAGAAGGATGTCTCCCCGTAGTACTTGTTCCTGATAGCGATCTCCCCGGTCACTATGTTCGGCAGGGTGTACACGAACACAGCCGGACTCGGGAAGAATCCATCATTCCCGATAGTCTTCTGATACTCAGCATCATCCGCAAGCGATGCACTCCGATTGAAGAGTATCACAGCCCTGTCCTCACAGTCCGTCTTCCTCGGCGTTTCCTCTCCCAAGAGCAATTCAGCGGCGACGAAACCAAGACGGGCCAAAGGGTCCATCTTGAAGAACTTAGGATAATCACCCACCTTCTTCCTGTAAATCTCCACCAGCAGATCCGCGCCGGAAGATTCAAAGATAAGGATTTTTTCCCCAACGACCACCTTGTCAGGAGTGATCAAAACACTCGCCTTTACTTTCATCTTTCACCTCCTTTCAAAACGCGGTCCCCTTTTACGAATATACCGGCGGCGTTGCAACCTCCGAACCCTGACAAAAGCTTGACGAACGCCCGTTTCGTAGTTCTTCTCGGCTCCGGCGAGATGTCCAGCGGACAAGATACTCCGCATTCTGAATATCCTCGTGTCCCAAGAACAGTCCCGTCATCGACAGAGGCCATCGAAAGGATGGTCTCAAGGATTCCAGCCGCCCCCATCGTGTGGCCGAAATAGCCTTTCAGGCTGTTCACCGGCACATCCTGCAATCCAGCTCTGGTCAATGCGATGGACTCCATTTCGTCATTGTAGGCCGTGGATGTGCCGTGGACCGACACGAGCGCCAAATCCTCCGGCTCGACATCTCCAAGCACAGCATTGATCGCCCTGAAGCTGCCTTCTCCTGTTCTGGAAGGCCCGGAAATATGATTGGCATCGTTACGGATCGCTCCACGGAGCAGCACCCAGTCATCCGGAGCGGGTGTCTTGTACTGGAATATGATCGTGGCGGCGGCTTCGCCAAGATTCAGTCCTTTTCTCCGGGCATCGAACGGTCTGCAAGCCTCCTGCGACAATGCCTTGAACGACTGGAAGCCAGAGATGATGAAGCGGGACTGGACATCGGACCCGGTCACGATCACCGTGCCGAATCTTCCGGCCTGAAGTTCCCTCAACGCCGTGATCTGGGCGCAAAGTCCGGAGATACAGGCGTTTGACACGACAATCGGTGTGTTCTTGTTCCCGAAGAACCTGGCTATCTTCTCCGCCGAGTTTCCAAGCCTTTCCCTTTCGGCAGGATCCCCGCCGCAAAGTTCGGCCTCATTGTCGAGCAGTTCCACATTACCCTTCGTGGAAGACACCACGAACAGCACGTCTTCAGAAGACGGATCTATCCCTGTTCCTTTCAAAGCCTTTGACACAGACAGGATTATCCGTTTCTCAAAACGTGTGAGACCATCCAGTCCGACATATTCACCAATCCTTGCGGACGAATCGATTCCGGCATATTCATCAGCCAAGGAATCCTCGTCTATCAAAGAGGCAAAGAACGGTTCCGGGAGATTCTTTGAGGATTCGTAGAGCCTCAGAGCCGACTTCCCAGCCTTCACCGCCGCGTAATTCTCTTCCGTGGTCGTTCCCAAAGGCGAGATGATGTTGTCAGAGACTTTGACCACGGCTTTATATTCATTGACAGGCCTGCTTTCGTCCAAAGCGATCACCATTGAGCCTTCCGCCAGCATATTCCCGCCTGATTTTGCCACCGCGTCCACTATAAGCATTGTTCCGAATTCTCCTTTGAGTTTGATTTCCGTCTCGACTGTCTCGCCAACCGCAGGAGTCCTATCGACCTTGAAATCCTTCAGCGCGCAGACATAGCCCACGCTGACTGGTTTATGCAGTATGTACTTGTTGATAAAGCCTATCCGCGCGGCACAGGTCTGGGCGATGTTCTCCACAAGGCCTTCCGGAACAAGCCTTCCGCCCTCCACAAAGACATTGTCGTCACGGACTTCAAACAATGTCACCGTCCTCTCATAAGAGCACGACAACAGGCTGGAAATCATCACAAAAGGCTTCCTCTGAGGCAGAAGATCCGTTATATTCACAGATGTGAAATCAAAGGTTTTCAGATCTTCCTCAGTCATTCCAGAACTCATAAAAATTGAACCATTGGTCCGGATACAACAACAGCATCATTTTGATGCTGAAGGCATAGGCCATCGCCATCTCCTCGGCCTTTTCCCGCACATCCAAGCCTTTCGACAGCCACTCATCCGGACGGGACAAATTCACAGTGTATCTTCTCAGACCTGTCTTCACCACAAAGACCGAAATCACCGGAACATCCCTCATCGCCGCCAACAGGAACGGCCCCAATGGCAGATCAGCCTCCCCATTCAGAATCTCGCAGCGTATGGTACGGTTCGATCCGAAGACCCTGTCTCCGAGGATATTCACTATCTCGCCATCAGCCAAGGCGTTGTTCAGAATCACAAGATGGGACATATCCTCGGAAATGTTCACCAGACGGACATTGTTTTTCTCCAGAACCCTTGCCCTGTTCTCTGTCAAAGTCTCGCCTTCTCCACCGAACACCAAGGCGTTCATCTTCTTGGGAGGCTTAAGCTCATAGCCGGCCATCTCGTCATTCCCGATGTGGGCGCTCAACTGGACGAAACCTTCCTTCCGGGAGCAAATCTTGCTGTACATATACATCTGGGGGACTTCAATCTTGAACCTCTTCCCTGAATATGAAGCGAACCGGTCCAATATGACAGCTCCGAACATCCAATGATTCTTGTACACGTGCCAGAAAGCCCTGAGTGGCCAGAACTTGTGCCTGCGGCGGAAATAATGGTAACTGGAGATGTACCCTTTGTGATTGAATATCATATAGAACGGCACAGCAAAGCTCATCAGCAGGTAAAAGACCCACAGCGGAATGAACTTCATCATCCTGATCAGCGCCCTGTGCATCCACGCGGTCCCGTCAGTCGTACCCTGCCACTTTCTTTCTCCGTTCTCTGACATATTCAAAAATTAAGGTATTCTTAACTTAAACACTTCCAAGTTTTTCCGGGCGAACGTCGGTATTTCTACGCGATTTTCTCTTCGATGAAATCGTAAAGACTGCCCAAGGTCGTGAGCCGGCCTAGTTCCTCGGTCTTCACCTTGACTCCAAACTCCTTGTCAATCAAGACAATGATGTCCACGATGTCAAGGCTGTCTATGCCAAGGTCCTTTTTAAGGGCGGCGTTCTCGTTCAGAAGCGCCGCGTCGATCTCGAACTCGTCAACAAGGAAACCGTTGACTTTAGTGATAATTTCTTCTTTGCTCATTATTCTATTCTTTTACACAAATCAATATATTATGTCCCTGGCCGATTCCGTCGATGATCTTCTCGACCTTCATCCCGGCTTTCTCTATCAGCCTTGTCAAATCCCCGGAATAGTACATCTTGCTGTTGCCGTTGGCCATCGCCGTGAAATACAAACTGGTCATAGTCAGACAGAAGGCCGCCGGCTCGAAGCGCTGCCTGTTCCACAGCAGCTCCATTATGCAGAGTCTGGCGCCTGGACGGAGAATCCCGGCGGCCCTCGTGAGTATGCTCAGGATCTCATCCTCGGAGAAACAATCCAGAAACTGGCTCATCCAGATGACATCATATTCCTTGTCCGTCGGAAATTTCGTCGAAGGATCGAGAAGGTTGCCTCCGCAGCCGTGAATCCTTTCCGCACCCGGCTTTCCTGCCGTCTCCTTCCTCATCAGGTCGATCTGCTGCGGAAGGTCCAGAATCGTGACCTCCACATTTGGATCGTAGCCGACGCACTGGAGCGCCCATTTACCGGTATTGCCTCCGACATCCAACAGATTTCTGACCGGACTGTCGAAGATGATCTTCAATGCCTCCTCGAAAGAGTTGTTGGAATAGAAATGGTCGAAAGCGAACCAGCTTGTCCGTGCCGGTTCCGGAAGGGTTGAAAGCCCTTCATAAATCGTGTCCCAGTCCCCAAGGCACTTAAGTCCGGACGGGCGATGCTCCTTGAAAGACTCGTCCAGATGGAAGAATCCCTCATAGTTGACATCGTTGTTGAAATCCATATTGACTTTCGTGGCCTCGTCCGTAAGCAGGAACCAACCGACCTTGGAAATCGTGAACCGATCAGTCTCTGTGTCAACAAGCACGGTTCCGATGCACAGACCGGCCTCCAAAAGACATTTCACGGCATATTCAGAAAGTCCTGTAGCCTCGGCTATCTCTTTCTGTGTCAGTCCATCGCGATGATCACGCAGAAGCGCGAGGATTCCGTATCTCACCAGCAGACGGGAAGCCTGGAAGACTATCGGCCCGAAAGCGATGAACTCGGCCATCCGCTGTGCCTCCCTGGCGGTGTACTGGTCTTTCGTGTACCTTTTTTCGAGTTCGGGAAACAGTTCCATCTACTTAAGGTTTAGCGGGTTGTCTCTCAAATATGTCTCCACGGCAACGATCTGCTCGTAGAACGGATTGTCCTCCACGAACTTAGGGATGATCGCGCGGACATCGTCATAGACCTTCCTTGAGGTCGGAGCGAGTTTGCCGGCGATTCCGAGGCAATCAACAGCCTGCGCCAAAGCTATGAAATGGATGGCGAAGACCTGGTAAGTGTTGTCGATTACACGCTTCGTGAGCAAGGCCGTATTGGTTCCCATACTCACAATATCCTGATTGTCATTATTGTTCGGAATGCTGTGAACATAGTTCGGCATTGCGAGTGTCTGACATTCGGCCGTAGTCGAGGTGGCCGTGAACTGGCACGCCTGCATTCCGTAGTTGAGTCCGAGAGTTCCCATATTCAAAAATGGAGGAAGGATTCCGTTGATGCGGTCGTGGAAGAGGTAGTTAAGCTGGCGCTCGGCAGTCATCGCCATCCTGACCGTGGCTATCTTCACCTTGTCCTCCTCCAGGGAGATGTAGTCCCCGTGGAAGTTGCCTCCGTGGAAGACATTCTTCGCCTCATAATCCACTATAGGATTGTCACAGGCGGAGTTAAGTTCCTCCTCAAGCACCCTGTGGGCATTCGCGAACGTCTCATAGACAGGCCCCAAGATCTGCGGTGTACACCTCAACGAATAGTAAGCCTGAACCTTGTGGTCGAATGTGTCCTCAGAGGCGTGACCGTTGTCGTAAAGGTCGTGCTCACGCTTGCGCATACAGCCGCTCCCCTCGGAGAGTTGCCTCATACGCCTGGCGACCACCTGTTGTCCTTCGTGACGGCGGACCTCGTTAAGTTCCTCTGACATAAGGTCATCGAACGACGAGGCGATCTCGTTCATCATCACGGAAGCCAAAGTTGCCCAGTCCAAAAGCCTTTCGGCGTAGATCTGGTTGACAATGCCGATTCCGGTCATAAAGGACGTGCCGTTGGAGATTGACAGTCCTTCTCGAATATGAATCTTAAACGGCTCCAAGCCATTCTCTCTCAACACCTCCGCGGACGGACGCCACTCACCTTTGTAATGAACCTTTCCCTCGCCGATCATACAAAGAGCCATATGTGCCAGCTGAACCAAGTCACCGCTCGCTCCGACACTGCCGTGTTGAGGGATGAACGGGAATATGTTCCTGTCGATCATCTCCACCAGAAGCTTGACCAAATCGGGATGTACTCCCGAACGTGCCTGAAGGAAAGTTCCCAGACGGGCGATCATCGCCGCCTTGACGTAGATGTCATCCAAAGGGTCGCCGGCACCTGTGGAATGGCTTCTGATGATGTTGTACTGAAGATCCTTCAAGTACTTGTCATCCACCCTCCACTGCGCCATCGGGCCGAAGCCCGTGTTGATGCCATAGATCACTTTCTCGGAAGCAAACCCCTCAAGAAATTTGTAGCATGCCTCAACCTCACCCATAGGAAGGTCTTCCAGAACGATCTTCTTATCATTGAATATCACTTCTTCAGCCCAATTTAAGCTGAGCGCGGACTTTCCTTTCATATCCGAAACCGATGGTTATAACCAACTTTGAACAATAGTTTGTAAAATTACTAAAATTATTGCTCAAACTACGAAAAAAGTGGGAACCTCCTGCAAGGAAAGTTCCCACGTACTCAATTATCCTATGAAAAACTAAAATGCGTACCTGACACCGACGCCCAGAGAAAACGGTCCGTCACCTCTGACCCCACCGTCACCGAACATCAACCTCGGACGGAAGTCAACGGAAAGTTGAAGAGGGAAGCTGAAGGTGTACTCAAGACCGACATTGCCGACAAATCCAGCGTAGACAGTGTTCTCGTCATCACTATTCTTCCACAATGCGACACTCGCGCCCGGGCCTGCATAGAATCCCCAAGTCCCGACGGACGTCCAATTTGGTTGAATAATCATAAAGTTATAGATACCGTCAACGTGAAATGAGCTTGTGCTGAATCCATTGTCAAGGCCGAGGCCAAACTCAAGGAAATCAGCGCCTCTGGAAACGTAGTTCTCATAGCTGACATCAACTCCATAGTTGCCGAGCCTGCCACCTATGGACTTAGGTTGCGCAAGAGCGACCGCGGCGGAGCTGACGAGTACAGCGATAATCAATAAAGCCTTTTTCATAACCTAAAAATTAATGAAATTTAACAAGGCTTATGACATCTACAAAAACTATACTAAACCGGAGAATCCCATGAAGGCCATAGCGAGGATTCCGGCGGTGATAAGGGCTATCGGAATGCCTTTGAACGGCTTAGGGACTTCATTTAAATCGAGGTGCTCACGCAGGCCGGCGAACAGAACGAGGGCCATTCCATAGCCTACGGCGGTGGCGAAGGCATACACAACGGACTCGCCGAGGTTCAGCATATGGGCAGGACCACCGAATGCAAACTCCTTAGTGACCACGTTGAGAGCCACACCAAGCACGGCGCAGTTAGTGGTGATCAGAGGCAGGAATATTCCAAGAGCCTGGTAAAGGGACGGGCTGATTTTCTTCAGCACGATCTCGACCATCTGCACCAAAGCGGCGATCACAAGGATGAACGCGATGGTCTGCAGGAACTGGAGGTTGAAGGCCACCAGAAGATACTGGTTGATGAGATATGTCACCAAAGTCGCGAGGGTGATCACAAAGCACACCGCACCGGCCATACCGGTCGCCGTGGAGATCTTGTTGGAGACACCCAGGAACGGACACGTGCCCAGGAACTGGGCCAGCATGATGTTATTGACGAATATCGCCGAGATTATGATAAGGAAATATTCCATAACTTAGTTCTTTTTAGCGATTTTGTTGAACAGGACCATAAGATAGCCGAGGGCGAGGAACGCTCCTGGAGCCATCACGAACGCGAGCATTCCGTCTCCGGAGATGAACTTGAAGCCGAAGATGGAGCCGCTGCCCAGAATCTCGCGCACTATTCCCAGAACAGTCAGCGAAAGGGTGAAGCCCAGACCTATTCCAAGTCCGTCCAAGGCGGAGTCAAGGATTCCGTTCTTGTTGGCGAAGGCCTCGGCGCGTCCAAGTACGATACAGTTCACCACGATGAGCGGGATAAACAGACCAAGGGTGGCGTACATAGCCGGAGTGTAGGCCTGCATCGCGAACTGGAGGATGGTCACGAATGTCGCGATCACCACGATATAGACAGGAATATGCACCTTGTCCGGAACCACCGGAGCGATCGCCGAGATGGCTATGTTGGAAAGCACCAGGACGAATAGCGTGGCGAGACCCATACTCATACCGTTGATGGCCGAAGTCGTGGTCGCCAGTGTAGGGCACATACCCAAAAGCAGGACAAAAGTAGGGTTTTCCTTCAGGAAACCTTTTGTGAAAATATTCAGTTTATTGCTGCTCATAGCCTATTCTCCTTTGATTGAATTGAAAGCCTTGACCGCATTGTCCACAGCCAGGGAATACGCCCTGGAGGTGATTGTGGAAGCAGTGATCGCGTCCACGTCGCCACCGTCCTTCTTGACTGTCAGACTCTTTGAGGCAGGGTCGAAGCCTTTGAACTGGTTCATAAACTTCTCGTCGGTGTTGCACTTGGCTCCAAGTCCAGGAGTCTCATTGTGGGATAGGACGGAAGTGTTGTAGACAACCCCGTCGGCGGTGATGCCGACCATCAGGACGAGCGGGCCGCCGAAACCTACCGTGGTAGACTTCACGGCATAGGCCACAGGAGCGCCATCCTTGGTGCTGACATAATATTCAGAAGCCTGTCCTCCGACCTCGATCGGCTTAGCCTCGGAGAGTTCGCCTCCCTCAGGAAGCACTGCTCCGATGGAGGCCTTGAGGATGTCAGCGTTGGCTTTTGCGATCGGCTCGGCTGTCAGGGCGTACATTCCGCCAAGAAGTGCGGAGCAGACGAGGCTGACGACTGTCAGGCAGACCACCATCGTGGTGAGATTTGATTTTACAGCCATAACCTATGCCCTCCCGTATTTTTTCTGATGGAACCACTTGTTCAGGAGCGGAACCGTCGAGTTCATTATAAGAATCGCGAAGCTCATTCCTTCTGGATAAGAACCGAAATATCTGATCATCAAGGTGATGAAACCTATTCCCACACCGAAGATGATTCCGCCTTTCGTGCTCATAGGAGAGGTCACATAGTCGGTTGCCATAAAGCAGGAACCGAGCAGAAGACCACCGGTGAGAAGGTTGAAGACAGGGTCTGTGAACTGGGTAGGATCCGCGAGCCAGAAGATGCAGGAGACAGCGGCCACGGTTCCAATGATGGAAAGGGTGATCCACGGCTTGATGACCTTGCGGACAAGCAGATAGATGAATCCGATCAGGATCGCGATGGCGCTTGCCTCACCGGCCGATCCACCGATGTTCGCGAAGAGCATCTGTGAATATGAAAGGCCGTTCTGCGCGATTATGTCCGTGGCGGAAAGTCCTTTCATAAGCCCCTCATTGACAATGCCGAGAGGTGTCGCTCCGGTGATCGCGTCAGCTCCGAAAAGACCTCCCGGAATCGTCCAGTTGGTCATATAGGTAGGGAACGAGATCAGCAGGAACACACGGCCCACAAGAGCCGGGTTGAAGACATTCTGTCCGAGACCACCAAAGGTCATCTTGGCGATTCCGATGGCGACCACGGCGCCGATGAACACAACCCACCAAGGAGTCGTGGCCGGAAGGTTGAGAGCCAGCAGGATGCCGGTCACAGCGGCAGACCAGTCACCGACCGTGGACGGTGCCTTAAGCAGATATTTAGTGATCAAATACTCCAACGCCACGCAGGAGATGACGCTGACAGCCAGAACCAGCAGCTCGGCAAGGCCGTAGAACACGACCGAGACCACAACGGCTGGGATCAAGGCGATCACGACATCCCTCATCAAGACCGGAGTAGTGGTCTTGGAATGAAGGTGCGGAGAAGGTGAAACCAACAATCTTTCCATATTCTTAAACAGTTTTTGCTTTTGCGGCTTCCGCTGCGGCCTTTGCGGCTGCGGCGCGAGCCCTCATTATTCCCATAACCTGACCTCTCGCAATACTGATGATGTCCAGCAGCGGAATATAGGAAGGACAGGTGTAAAGACAGCATCCGCACTGGATGCAGTCCTGAACGGCGTTGGCCTCAAGCTCGTCAGTGTTGCCGGCCTTGGCGAGACGGTAGAGCAGGAACGGTTCCAGGCCCATAGGGCAGGCGTCCGCGCATTTTCCGCAACGGATGCAATGGCCTTCCGGATGCCTCTTGGTCTGTTCCTCGGTGAGGAAGAGCAGAGCGCCTGTTCCCTTGAGGGTGGCAGCGTCAAGATTGGCGATGGCCTTGCCCATCATAGGGCCTCCGCTGATGACCTTGGCGGCGTTCTCAGGAACACCTCCGAGGTAGTCGATGATGTAACGGAGCGGAGTCCCGACCCTGACAAGCAGGTTGGCCTGCTTAGGGAAGCACTCACCTGTCACAGTCACAGAGTTGTCGATCAACGGTTTGTTCTTCTGCACCGCGTCATAGACAGCAAGTGCCGTGGCGACGTTCTGGACGACCGCGCCCACATCGATAGGCAGTCCACCGGACTTGACCTGACGGTGCATCACAGCGTCAATCAGCTGCTTCTCACCACCTTCCGGATATTTCTTCATCAAAGGAAGCACCACGATGCCGTCGAACTTCGAGGACTTACCCTTCAACTCCGCAAGTACTTTCTGAATATGCTCTATCGCCTCCGGCTTGTTGTCCTCTATTGCGATCGTGGCGTTTGCTACGCCAAGAGCCTGCTTGATCAGAGCGGTTCCCACAACGACCTGTTCCCCTTTCTCAAGAAGGGTACGGAAGTCGGACGTGAGGTATGGCTCGCACTCGCAGCCGTTGATGATCAGCATCTCGCACTTCTTTCCAGGAGGCGGGGTCAGTTTCACGTGGGTCGGGAAAGTCGCTCCACCGAGTCCAACAACTCCGCCGAGACGGATCTTCTCGATGATGGCCTTGCCGTCCTCAGGGATGTCCGTCACAAGAGTCTCGGAGCGGTCGATGCTATCAAGCCACTCGTCACCCTCAACAGCGATCTCCACATAAGTCTGGGTGTTGCCGGAGAGATCCTTGCGAGGGCCGATCGACTTCACGGTTCCGGAAACGGAAGAGTGGATGAAAGCGGACACGAATCCGCCCGGCTCGGCGATCGGCTGGCCGACCTTTACCTTGTCACCGACAGCGACAACCGGCTTTGCCGGAGCGCCGATGTGCTGGGCAAGGGAAATATACACGGTCCCTGGCAGCGGAAGAGCCTCGATGGCGCAATCGCGCGAGATCTTGGCATCATTCGGATGCACTCCTCCGATTGAGAATGTTCTGTTAGCCATTGTTCTGTTCCTCCTTCTTTACAGCGGCAGCAGCGGCGGCAGCGGCCTCTCTTGCCTTTTTCTGACGTTCCTGGACACGGGCCTTCACGGCATCCTTGTCCAGCGGCTTAGGGAAATTCACTCCGATGATGGCGCCTGTAGGGCACATCGCCTCGCACTCACGGCAAAGCTTGCACTTGGTGAAATCAATGTAAGCCACATTGTTCTCCACCGTGATCGCATCGTGGGTACAGGTCTTGGCGCAGATTCCACAACCTATGCAGCCGGCGGAGCAAGCCTTCTTCACGGCAGGACCTTTGTCCTTGTTCACGCAGGACACGTACATCCTCATTCCGCGAGGACCTTTCGCCCTCAACTCGATGATGGACTTAGGGCAAGCCTTCACACAGGCACCGCAGGCGGTACACTTCTCCTGATCCACGACCGGAAGTCCGGTCTCCGGATTCATGGACAAGGCTCCGAACTGACAGGCGGCCACACAGTCACCGCAGCCGAGACATCCGAACGCGCAGCCCGTGTCCCCGGCGTAGAGGGCAGCCTTGACCTTGCAGGAGGCCGTGCCGTCATATTCATTGGTCCTCGGTCTGGCGGCGCAGGTTCCGCCGCAGCGCACCACAGCCACCATCGGCGCCTTCTCCTTGACCTCGTAGCCAAGGATCGCGGCAACCTTCTTCATTGTCTCATTGCCTCCGACAGGACAATAGTTGTTGTCCAGATTCGGGGCCTTCACCGCAGCCTCCGCGAACGCGTGGCAGCCGGCGAAACCACAACCTCCGCAGTTCGCTCCCGGCATAGCCTTCTCAACCTCCTCGATGCGCGGGTCCTCCTCCACCTTGAACCGCTGCGCGACAAGGTAGAGAGCCAGCGCAAGCAGAAGGCCGAGGCCCGTGATGACTGCGATGGTCCAGATGATTGTTGTTGTCATAAAGCCAAATAAAAGCTAATTAATTAGTTATTTCCGAATATAAAACACATACTCCTCCGCAAGATGTTTCCTGCAAAGGTAAAGTATGAGGTAATACACAGCTATGCCCCCAATCGAAACCAGCCCGCTGGCCAGTTCGCCGAAGCCAATATATGACAAAGATAACACTAAAATCAGTAATATCACCAAAGGAATCACATAAGAAAGCAAGACAGCCTTGAGTCCCATCTTCCTCGCGAGGCAGACTTCGACCTCCTGACCTATTGAATATGACCGGTCTCCATAGACAGGAACGTCCACGATCTTCTTTTTGGACTCCGCTGCCCCGCAAAGACCGGCCGCGTGACAGGCCGAGCAGGCGGATTCGGACACAATCTGGACCGAGACCTTGTCCTTTCCGACCGACACTATCATACCTTTATGTGAGACTTCTCCGGTTGCCATCTGTCATTCGATTGAAGAAAACGGATGCTTAAGTTCGTTACAGCTTTTCAAACGTCCCTGGACCTGTCCCACCTTCAGCGGAGCTGAGAACCAGACCGGAATCCTGTTGTCATCGTCCGAGAACCATCCGTAAAGGTCGGAATCACCTGAGAAGACTTCTCCGGAGACAACCTCGAAACTGAATTTGAGGCATCTGACAGTACCGATCCCGTCCACGCTTTTGTTCTCCTTGCCCAAGTACCTGAAATGCAGGGTATAGACATCGTCATCAACCGCGAAGGTCATCGGATAGTCGCCGCCTTCCTTGAGTTTTGTGACATCGATATTACGCAGGACATAGTACATAAGCGGAATATCGTGGGTACACTTGTCCAACGGCAGGGTAGCAGAGAACTCGCCTTTCCTTGAATTGCTCAGGGAAGCGTTGATCTGCCCGTTACCGTCAGGAGTACGGGTATATGAATACAGATTCGTGCAGGTATATTTTCCCTCTCTGGCGAACCTCGTGAACTTCATCGGCTCCAGTCCGTCACGGGTGAACCAAGAGTCAAGTTCCTCCTTCACGCGGAAGAACTTCTCGTAAAACTTCTGTGTCTTCCCCGTCAATGACGCGTGAAAGACCTTCCGGCCGTTCAGGACCGTGGTGTCAACCCGGAGTGTGGCCTGGGCCACGTCCGCGTTGATGATCCCCCATTTGTAATGGATGGTGAAAACCAGATTCTCGCCTCCCTTGAATGCCAGACTCTCCTCGCTTAGTTTCTTTACCGGAATGCATTTTCCCTCACCGCCGGCGTATGCCGCCGCGGACGACAGGATGAATATGGCGGCCAAAGCGCCGAAGAGTCTTGTCGGTTTCATCAGAATTCAGTGTTATTGTCAAACTCGTTGTTCATCGCGGAATTCATCGCCGACTCGGTGCCGCCCATCGACTCCGCCACCGCTGTCAATGATTCTCCCGGCTCCACAAAGCGAACCTGCTCAGCCTTGAACAACATATCTATGTCACATACCTCGCCGTTACGGTGCTTGGCGATGATGATCTGTGTGGTCTCCTTTCCGCCCGGAGTCTCGGCAAGTCCAAGATAGTCAGGGCGATGGATGAATATCACCATATCGGCATCCTGTTCTATTGAACCGGACTCACGAAGGTCGCTCAACTGAGGTTTTCCGTTGCTTCCCTGACGCTTCACGGCATCACGGGACAACTGGGACAGAGCGATGATCGGGACATTCAGTTCCTTTGCAGTGGCCTTCAACGTTCTGGAGATCGCGGCGACTTCCTGCTCACGCATTCCACGGAGCTCGGTAGGTCCTTGGATCAGCTGCAGGTAATCCACAATCACCAGCTGTACCCCTTTGGACTTCACAAGCCTCTTGATCTTGGTCCTGAACTCCATCAACGGGATGCTTGGAGTGTCATCTATGTAGAGAGGGGCTTTCGTCAAGGCCGCAAGCTTGGTCTCGAGCTGCTGCCACTCCCACGGTTCCAGCTTGCTTCCTCCCTTCAGCTTGTCGGCCGGAAGACCGGACTCAGTCGTCATAAGTCGCATAACGAGCTGGAGCGCCGACATCTCCAGTGAGAACACGGCCACCGGTCTATGGTAGTCAACGGCCGCGTTTCTGGCCAGATTAAGGGCGAACGCCGTCTTTCCGACGGAAGGCCTGGCCGCAAGGATGATAAGGTCGGATTTCTGCCAGCCGCGGGTTACCCTGTCAAGGGACTGATAGCCGGAAGGGACACCGTTGAGACCGGACTTGTCCTGATTAGCCTCTATCTCCTTCATCGCCTCGTTGATCACCGAGCCGATGTCCTGCAATTCCTTCTTCTGGCTGTTCTGGATGGCGTTGTAGATCTTGGTCTGAGCCTGATCGATCAAGTCGTCAACCTTCACGGAATCATCGTATGACTGCTTGAGAATCTCATACGCGGCCGTGATCAGATCCCTCTGGATGCTCTTCTGCTTCAGGATGCGGACATAGTACTCGATGTGTGCCGCGGCCCCTACTTTCTCGGAAAGCCCTGCCAGCGCCACAGGACCTCCCACCGCCTCAAGGTTTCCCTTGTCCCGAAGCTTGGTGCTTGTGGTGATGATGTCAACGGACATATGCTCGTTCACAAGCTCGGTCATAGCCTCGAAAATCATCCTGTGGCGAGGATCATAGAAGCAAGACGCGGAAAGTTCCTCAAGCGCCGTGTCCACAGCCGAGGGTTCTATAAGCATAGCGCCAAGGACAGCCTCTTCGACTTCAAGAGCTTGAGGCGGTTTGTTTCCCATCTCAAGCCCAAGTGTGTCAAGATTGACTGCCTTAGCCTTTTTTCTGGTTGTTTTTCCAGTCTGGTCAGGCATATAGTCCGAAGTTGAATATTGACCTATTCAAAGTCTGGATTGACGATGATCCTGCCGCAATGCTCGCAGATGATGAGCTTCCTGTTGGAGGCGATGTCCACGAGACGCTGTGGAGTGATGGTGTTGAAGCATCCTCCGCAAGAGTCACCATTATAGACAGAAACGACGGCGAGATGGTTGTGAACACTCGCGCGGATGCGGTCGTAGGCGCTCATAGTCCTCGGGTCAATCTTCTTCGCGCAATCCTCCCTGACGGCCCTAAGCTTCTTCTCATCCTTGGAAGTGGACTCGACAATCGTCGCAAGTTCCTCTTTCTTGGCCTTAAGGTCATCGTTACGGACGGCGATATAGTCCTTCAAAGACTCGATGTCCTCCTTCTTCTCAGCGATGGCCGCCTTTGTGTCATTGATGTTCTTCTGAGCGATCTGACGAAGAAGTCCCTGATTCTCAATCTCCTTGTTGATGGAGTCGTACTCACGGCTGTTGGAGATGTCGTTCAACTGCTGCTGGTACTTGTCGATCTGGGTGTCGCAATCGACGATGTTCTGCCTGTTCTCGGCGATCGTCTGGTTGTAAGCCTCGATGACAGCGGCATCCTGAGCCTGACGGGCCTTCAGGTCAGCTATCTCGTTCTCAAGAGCCTCGACCTCTGACGGGAGCTCGCCGCGCATCTGCATAATCTTGTCAATCGCGGAGTCAGCTTCCTGAAGGGCGTAGAGTGTCTTAAGCTTTTCCTCAACGCTGATTTCAGAGTCAGCGAAATTCTTCTGGAGAGAGACGAACGTCTCCCTCTGGTCTATCGGGGTCTCGACTTTCTTGATTTTTTTAGTTGCCATATAGCTATCTGACTAATAATAATATACCGGATTACTTGTCTCCAGCCTCACGCTGGTATAGACTGCAAAGTTAGGAAAATTTTTCCTTAACAGAGAAAATAATATTTCCACAATCTCCACTTCCCCTTCAAAATGGCCTATGTCTATGACCATAAAATCCTTAGTGGTGAAGAAATGATGATAGGAAATGTCGCCGCACAGGTAAGCCTGAGCGCCGGCTTCCCGGGCGTTCCCGATCAACGATCCTCCGGAGCCGCCGCACATCGCGACACGGCTGACCGGCACATCGGGAATATGCGAGCAACGGACGACCTTGAGGCCGAACTTCGATTTGACATATTCAATGAACTCAACGCCAGCCATTGGCTCCGGAAGGTTTCCGACCGCACCTAGCCCATAGCCGCCCGGTTCCTCGTCAAGGATCCTGATATCCTTGAGTTCCAACCGCCTGGCCATAGCCCCGCTGACTCCGCCAAGCACCTTGTCTGCGGTTGTGTGCGCGGCATAGACAGCGATTCCCGCGGCGGCGGCCTTCAACACGGTAAGCCCCACCGGATCCTCCGGGGAAATTTTCTTTATGCCTCCGAATATCAAAGGATGATGCGTCACGATCATATCCGCGCCACGCTCCACAGCCTCGTCCACGAGCCCGGCCGTGCAGTCGAAACCGAGAAGGATCCCGTGTACCTCCTGCTCCGGTGAACCGATGATAAGACCGCTGTTGTCCCAGTTTTCCTGAATGGACAGCGGAGCGAAAGACTCAATGACGGCAGTGATGTCCTTAACTTTCATATTCACAAGGATTTCTTCACATCCACAAGCTGTCTGCGGATCTCCTTCAGGCTGTCCAAGGCCTTCACCCGGCCATCGACCTTCTTCCTGTCCGCGGCCATCTTCTTCGCGGCGCCCTCAAGCGTCAGCCCCTGCTCCTTGACGAGCAGGTGGATCTGCTTCAGGCAATCCAGATCATCGGCCGTGAAAAGACGGTTGCCCTTCGCGTTCCTTTTCGGCTTGATGTACTTCGGAAACGAATTGGACCAGAACCTCACAAGGGAAGTACTTTCCCCAAGGATGTCCGCGACCTCTCCGATTGTGTAATATAATTTTTCCATACCTATGACAAGTTTAAATATTATTAATCAATCCATTGACTGTCCGGTGTTCACGGACATAAACAACATTCTCATATAGTCGTCCGGGCTGATCGAGGCGAACAGATAGTTCAGCGGATCCAGCCTCAGCGTGTCCTTCAGCACCTCATAGTGAAGATGCGGGGCGAAAGAGTTTCCCGACATCCCGACCTGACCTACCTGCTGCCCCCGCGTCACTTTCTGTCCTTTCGAGACACGGGTGTTCTCAAGATGGGCATAGCGGGTCTGGTAGCCGTTGCCGTGATCGACAACCACAACATTCCCAAGACCTTTGGATGAATGCGTTACCTCTTTCACAGTTCCGTCAGAGGCCGCGAGCACAGGCTCACCCTGCTGCGAGATCAGGTCCAGACCTCCGTGAAACACAGACACCTTATAGAAAGGGTTTATCCTGTCTCCGAGCGAGGCCCCGGTCCTGGCATAAGAGAAGCCACGCAACGGATTGGTCATCGGAGGCAGGCTGTCCCTGTCACCGGAGATGACCTCCATTATTCTCCGGAAATTCGCCTCCACCCTGTCGGAAGCGTCAGACAGGACATCCAGCCTTTTCCGGGTATATTCAACAATGTCCTTGTCACGCACGGAATCCGCATCTGAAAGAATGCTCTCCGAATAGATGTTGCCGAGGTCCGGAGCGTTGGAGTTGAAAAGGCGATGGTAGATCTCGTCATCCTTGATCTTCAATCCGTCAAGGACATCCCCCACGAGTTCCTCCTTGGCGGCCAGATCCTTATACATCTGCCGGTACATCTGGTTCTCTCTCTTCAGCCTGCGCTCGGAATCCGTGCTGACGACAAGCGAGAAGACCACATAATAGACAACGGCCAGCGAGGCCGTCACCAGAAAATATTTCAGAGCCTTTCCCAGAATATTCCACACGGAATGGGTGACCTTGCGGAACTCCATTCTGGTCTTGTCAAACTCGTATCTCACATTCCTTCCCATCGTCCCTCCGCTTTAACGCCGCCTGACACTGAAGGAATGGCGTGAGGACGAAGTCCCTGACTCATCCTCCCTCATCCTCACCATCGCTGAATATTCCCGTGGGGACATCGACAGATCCAGATAGTTGGCAGGGTTGACTTTCTGTCCCTTATAGACAACCTCATAGTGGAGGTGCGGGCCGCTGGAGCGTCCGGATTTCCCGCTCTCGGCGATGCAGTCCCCCCTCTTCACTTTCATCCCCTCAATGACCTTTACAGAGTTAAGGTGGGCATAGATTGTCTTGTAGCCGAACCCGTGGTCTATCGTGATGGAGTTGCCGTAGCCGAAGAACTCGAATTTCACCGACTCCACGACACCGTCGCCGGTGGCATAGACCGGATTGCCGATCTTCATCGCAAAATCAAGCCCTGTGTGCATCTTGGCATTGCCGGTGAAAGGATCCGACCTGTAACCGAACCTGCTGGACAGGTGGTACTTGGACTCATCCGGAACCACCGGAGGGATCGCGGGGATGCAGGATGCCATATCTCCGGCCGTCTTTGACACAGATGCGACCTCGTCGAAGGATTTGCTCTGGACATAGGTCTTGCGTGTCAGGCGGTCAATCCGGACGACTGTGTTCTTGAGTCTGTCGTCCGGCTCAAGGCCGTCAAGGAACGAATACCTGTCCACTCCCCCGATGCCGGCGTTCCTCACCTCGGCGGGAATCTCATTCATTCCGAATATGGACCTGTAGATGTCGTCATCCCTTACCCTCAGAGCCTCGAGAGTCTCCTCATAGCGGTCCAGTTTGGTGTTCATAAGGTCAATCTTGGCATCCCAGCGGGCGTGTTCGGCCTTGAGGAACACTGTCTTCGGAAGATCATATCCAAGGACAGAGGTGAACAGCCACAGGTACAGCACGGCCATCGCCACGCTGCCTACGAACAGAAGTATTCCCTTGAAGACTTTCGACTTCAAGGACACCTCCTTTATCTCATATAATAAGGTCTCCGGATTGAGAATATACTTTCCCATAACTTACAAATATACCCTTTTTTGCGATATATCCCGAAAAATGTTATAATTTTGCCAATTCCGTGCCTTTTTGAAAGAAAATTCCGGGAGGAAACGGGAATATATTCACGAATTAATTGATTTTTAGATATGTACACCGCTAAAGAGATTCGACAGCAATTTTTGGACTTCTTCGCATCCAAGGGACACACGATTGTGCCGTCCGCCCCGATGGTGATCAAGAACGACCCGACGTTGATGTTCACGAACGCCGGAATGAACCAGTTCAAGGACATATTCCTCGGCAACTCAGCGCCTAAGATGAAAAGGGCGACCGATTCGCAGAAATGTCTGAGAGTCAGCGGAAAGCACAATGACCTTGAGGCCGTGGGGCATGACGGAAGGCATCACACGATGTTCGAGATGCTGGGCAACTGGAGCTTCGGGGACTATTTCAAGGCCGAGGCTATCAGCTGGGCCTGGGAACTGCTGACCGAGGTCTATAAGATCGACAAGTCAAAGCTCTACGCGACTGTGTTCGAGGGCTCCGCGGAAGACGGGACCGCTCTTGACGAGGAGGCAAGGCAGGCGTGGATGAAGCTGATGCCTGCGGACCACATCATCCTTGGCAACAAGCACGACAACTTCTGGGAGATGGGTGACACGGGTCCTTGCGGACCTTGCAGCGAGATCCACATCGACCTGCGTCCGGACGAGGAGATCGCCAAGATTCCTGGAAAGGATCTCGTGAACACCGACAACGACCAGGTCATCGAGATCTGGAACCTCGTGTTCATGCAGTACAACCGCAAGGCTGACGGATCCCTTGAACCGCTCCCGGCCAAGAACATCGACACAGGAATGGGCTTCGAGAGGCTCTGTATGGTGCTTCAGGGCAAGACCAGCAACTACGACACTGATGTGTTCTCCGGAATGATCCATAAGATCGAGGAACTTTCCGGCCACAGATACCACGAGAGCGAGAAGACGGAGGTGGCTATGAGAGTCATCGCCGACCACATCAGGGCCATCGCTTTCTCCATCGCCGACGGCCAGCTGCCGTCCAATGTCAAGGCCGGCTATGTGATCCGAAGGATCCTGCGCCGCGCCGTGCGCTACGGCTACACGTTCCTCGGATTCGACGAGCCGTTCCTCTGCTCGCTGGTTCCTCAGCTTGTGGCGGATATGGGAGAGGCCTATCCTGAGATCGCCAAACAGCAGAAGCTGATCGAGAGCGTGATCCGTGAGGAGGAGATGTCCTTCCTGAGGACTCTCGACCGCGGAATCAGACTCATGGACGACTACATCGCCAAGAACGCCGCCACGAAGACAATCCCGGGAGAGGACGCCTTCATCCTCTACGACACCTACGGATTCCCGATCGACCTGACCGAGCTGATCGCATCGGAGAAAGGCTATATTGTTGATATGGATGGATTCGGGAAGGAGCTCCAGAAGCAGAAGGACAGGGCGCGCAACGCCACGGCCAACGAGTTCGGGGACTGGACGATCTACAATGACGGTGAGGAAGAGGCCTTCCTCGGCTACGACAACTTCGAGCTTGAAGGCGTGAAGCTTCTCAAGCAGCGTACCGTGAAGCAGAAGAACAAGACTATGTTCCAGCTGGTCTTCGACCGCACTCCGTTCTATGCGGAGATGGGCGGACAGGTGGGCGACACCGGAGTCATCGTCTCCGAGAGCGGCGAGGAGATCAAGATCCTCAACACAATCAAGGAGAACAACCTTACAATCCACATAGCCGAAAGGATTCCGGCAAACTGCGAGGAGGCCTTCACCCTGAAGGTTGACGTGGAGCGCAGGCTCAAGATCACAGCCAACCACACGGCGACCCACCTTTTGGATTTCGCTCTGAGAGAGGCTCTTGGAACACACATCGAGCAGAAGGGATCGTTCGTCGGCCCGGACTATTTCCGTTTCGACTTCTCACATTTCGCGAAGGTCACCGATGAGGAACTCAGGCAAGTCGAGCACAGGGTCAACCAGCTCATCCGCGCGGACTACCCTCTGGAGGAAAAGAGGGATGCCACGATGGACGAGGCCAAGGCGATGGGAGCCATCGCACTCTTCGGCGAGAAATACGGCGACAAGGTACGCGTAGTCAAGTTCGGTGACTCCATCGAGCTCTGCGGCGGAACCCACGCCAGCTCCACCGGCCGCATCGGCTTCTTCAAGATCGTCTCCGAGTCCGCCATCGCAGCGGGCGTGCGCAGGATCGAGGCCGTGACCGGAGAGGCCGCCGAGAACATTCTCGACACACTCACGGACACTCTCAAGGGCATCCGCACGATGTTCAATAACGCTCCTGACGTGGCAGCGGCAGTGGCGAAACTCATCAGCGAGAACTCCGACGCAAAGAAGAAGATCGAGGAATATGCCAAAGAGAAGGCCGCCTCGTTCGCCAAAGTGATTTCCGAGAACGCCGAGGAGATCAATGGAATAAAAGTTGTTAAGTTCAGCAGGGATGTCGATCCGGCTATGCTCAGGGAAGCGGCCTCGATCCTCCAGAAGGAAGTGGAGAATTTCGCCCTTGCCGCGGCCTTCAGCCACGACGGCAAACCACAACTCGCACTGATGTACTCCAACGACCTTGTGGCCGCGGGCCACAACGCCGCGAAGGACATCCGTGAGGCCGCCAAGTTCATCCAGGGAGGTGGCGGCGGACAGCCGGTTCTCGCCACGGCGGGCGGAAGGAATATCGACGGACTTCAGGCCGCGCTGGACAAGATGGTGGAGATCATCACGGCATAGACACGGGTATATTCATTGGTATATTCATAAAACAAAACTTCGGGGATGAAGAAGATTGACAGATTCATACTGACCTCATTCATAGGACCATTCTTTATGATCCTGCTTGTGGTCATCTTCATCCTTATGATGCAGTTCCTGTGGGTTTACATCGACGAGCTGGTCGGAAAGGGTCTGAGTCTGGGCATCGTGGCGGAGTTCCTCTTCTGGGGAAGCTGCACCGTGCTGCCGCTGGCGCTGCCGCTGGCCACTTTGCTCGCCTCGATGATGACCATCGGGAATATGGGCGAGAACAACGAGCTCATCGCCCTGAAGGCGGCCGGAGTGTCGGTCCTCAGGGTGATGCTGCCGATTCTCATCGCCTCGTTCTTCATCAGCATCGGAACGTTCTTCGTCATCAACAATCTCGTGCCGGTCTCCTACAACGAGATCTTCACGCTGAGGGACGACATCGGCAAGACCAAGGAAGAGATAAAGATCCCTTCCGGAACGTTCTACGACGGGGTTGACGGCTATGTCCTCCGGGTCGGAAGCCGCAATGACAAGACCGGAATGATGAAGGATGTTATGCTCTACGACCATCACGGAAAGGGCAACACACGTCTTACGTTGGCCGATTCGGCGATAATGAAGATGTCAAAGGACAAGTCCTACCTGACCTTCAGGATGTACAACGGCACCAACTACCAGGAGACCAACGAGAAAAATTACCGGGACACATCCCTGCAACTCCAGAAGATCGACTTCTCAAGGCAGGAGATGGTCATCGCCCTGCAGAACTATGCGTTCCAGAAATCGGACAGCGCAAGGTACGGGGATCAGGTCAAGGCGCTGCCGTTGGAAAAACTCAGAGTCCAGAAGGATTCCTTGATGGCCCAGCGGGACAGCACCAAGTCCCAGCAGCTTTTCACAACCGCCGCGTCATACCTGTTCACCCAGAACAAGCAGCTCGACACGACAGCCTGCGGAATATCACGGAATTTCAGCGATCCTGAATATCTCAGTTTCAGCGATGACAGGGCAACGGCACAGGCTTTGGAAAGGGCGGCCGACAACGCAAGACAGCTCAAGTCTAACCTTGAAAGCTATGAGTTCGGGGCTTTTGACTACACGGTCCGCCTGCGATGGACGGCCCTTGAGTTCCTGAGACGTTACGGACAGGCGTTCGCCTGCTTCATAATGTTCTTCATAGGAGCCCCTCTCGGAGCCTTGATCAGAAAAGGAGGCATCGGAGTCTCGGCCATCGTCTCACTGCTGTTCTTCGTTCTATACTGGATCGTGGACATCACCGGAGTCAAGCTGGCGAGGGACGGAAGCATCAGCACGTTTATGGGAGCGTTCGCGTCGGCGCTGATCCTGCTGCCGATAGGCCTGTTCCTGACGTGGAAAGCGGTCCACGACACGGACATTTCAAATTTGGACAGTCTAAAGAACTGGTGGAGAAAGACTAAGAGTATGTTAGCGGGAATATTCAAGAAAACAAGGATCGTGTATATGGGCACGCCGGACTTCGCGGTGGCCCCATTGCAGGCTCTCCTTGAGCAAAAGTACAACATCGTGGGTGTGGTCACAGTGGCGGACAAGCCGAGCGGCCGGGGACAGAAAGTCAACGAAAGCGCGGTCAAGAAGTTCGCTGTCGAGCACGGGATTCCGGTTCTGCAGCCGGTGAAACTGAAGGATCCGGAGTTCCTGAAGAAGCTAAAGGCTCTGAAGGCCGATCTCTTCATCGTGGTGGCTTTCAGAATGTTGCCGGAAGAGGTGTGGGGAATGCCTAAGCTTGGCACGTTCAATCTGCACGCGGCGCTTCTGCCTCAATACCGTGGAGCGGCTCCTATCAACTGGGCCGTGATCAACGGGGAGACCAGAACCGGCGCAACGACGTTTATGATCGACAAGGACATCGACACAGGTGGAATCATCCTGCGTCAGGGAATCAATATTTCAGACACTGACACAGCCGGAGACGTGCACGACAAACTGATGGAGATCGGGGCGGATCTGGTTGTACAGACAACCCAGGGCATCATCGAGCGCAATGTGGACACGCGTGTACAGAGGAGTTTCATCCAAGGTTCCGAGGTGCTGAAGCCTGCGCCGAAGCTGTCCCGTGAACTGTGCCACATCGATTGGAACGACTCCACCAAACAGATCTACAATCTCATACGTGGCCTCAGTCCTTATCCTGCGGCGTTCACTGAACTCGTCAAGGAGGGCGGAGTTCCGACCCAGTTGAAGATCTTCTCGGCCGAAAAGGTCGTTGAGCACGGCGAAAAGACTGCTCCGGGCAGAATCCTCACCGACGGCAAGACCTACCTCCACATCACCACCGCAGACGGAGCCATCTCCCTGAAAGACGTACAGATAGCCGGCAAGAAACGGATGGACATCAAGGCCTTCCTCGCAGGATTCCGCGAGCCGGAACTCTACACGACAACCGCCGGCACTTCCAAGGCCGAAATCGCCAAAACAAAGGCATAATGGAAGCTGTCATCTTAGGATGCGGCGACTTCCCGAGAAAGGAATATCCCCGCGAGCTTCTCCGCCGGGCGGATGTGATAATCTGCTGCGACAGGGCGTTGGACACGTTTCTCCGTCACCGGGACAAAATATTCAAAGACCTCCGGGATCCGGATGCGATCATCGGGGATATGGATTCCATCTCGCCGAAGCATCTCAAGGAATATTCCAGCATCGCCGTACGAGAGGAAGAGCAGGAGACAAACGACCAGAGCAAGGCGTTCCGCTACCTGCTGAAACATTGGCCGGAAGTCAAGACCGTGCATATTCTTGGAGCGACAGGAAAGCGGGAAGCCCACACCATCGGCAATCTGGGGCAGATTATGGAATATGCCAGGCTTTACGGAGCCAGCGGCAATCCAGAGGATGGAAAAGTCTATGTCGATGTCGTGTCCGACTACTCGACGACTTTCGCATTGACGGACTCCTGCGAGCTTTTTGTCGGCGAAGGGAGGGCCGTGTCCATATTCAGTCCCGACAATTCTTTGAATATCAAGTCTGAGGGATTGGTATGGCAGACCAGTGGAGTAGTTTTCGACAATTGGTGGCAAGCCACTCTCAACCGCGCTTCGGCTGATGTTGTCAAGCTGACGTTCTCGCACAGGTCAATGGCGTTGGTGATTCTGGATTAACCATATTCAAAATTTTTCATTATTTTTACGGAACATTTTGTCTTATAAACACTATGCTCCGAAAAATTAGAATCACTCTGGCGGCGATCTGCTTCGTTGCGGTAACGCTGCTGTTTCTGGACTTCACCGGAACACTTCATCTTTGGTTCGGCTGGCTCGCCAA